>ERZ507033.809-NODE-809-length-12896-cov-3.697843_pt1 | contig 12896 bp, 8 predicted proteins | sample MGYA00512874_ERZ507033 | MGnify/ENA metagenome assembly ERZ507033
GCCGGTGTGTTCCTTCTGGCCGGTGACGGAGCCATCCGGGTCATTGACTCGGCCCTTACCTTTGCCCAAAGAGGGTTCTTCTTCCTGGGCATCGGCCTTCTGGCGGCGGTAATCTGTTATTTTCTCTATCTTCCTTCCAGGAAAAAGGCGCCGGTCCATAGGGACAGGGAAAATCAGGGAGAGGAGGGATCCCGATGATATCGAAGAAGTTATCCCTTATCCTTCTGGCCGTGGTTTTTGTGATTGAAGGAGTTTCCCTTTTCTGGATTCGCGGTGATTACCGCTCCACCATGCTGGACGGAGCGGAGTACGAGGTACCGGCGTCCATCGATTTCAAGGGGGATTTTTACGGGAGAAATTATCTGCCCATTTATATTCCTCTCACCGAAGCGCCCTGGAAGGGCACGGCCACGCCGGAAAAGGGAGAGGAAATCTACCTGTCCTTTGATAAGAACGGGGAGGGGCTGTTGGAAATTACAGGCGCCTCTGACAGGAAGCCCGGCGGTATGTATATCATAACCCGGGTGGTTTCTGCATCGGACGGGCTTGTACATTTCCGCTTCCCTGCGGACCGCATGTACATGCTGCCGGAGCAGCTGAAGAAGCTGTCGGTGGTAGAGCTGTCGGAACGGGTGCAGCTGAAGGATAAGAGCGGGAAGAAGACGGAAACAAGGATGAAGAACGACCTCACTGCCCTGATCCATATCAAGGACGGCAGAGTGGTGATTTCCAAGGTGCTGGCCAATGGTTCTCCGGTGGAGCAGACCTACACCACAGTGGGAAAGAATCTGTCTGTGAAATATGCCAGAAGCGGAAAGGAAAAGGATGCCTATTCCGTAGGCAGGGATATGGAAGAAAAACAATAAGAAATGGAGGGAGACCTATGTACATTATTTTGATGCGTCACGGGGAAGCGGTTCCCCAGACGGAAGATATAACGAACAGGGAAAGAGGGCTTACGCCCAAGGGCATGCGGCAGGCCCGCCGGTCCTCCCGCATGCTGGCCCGTTTCCTGAAGGATCATCCGATCCGGATTTTTACATCCCCCTATGTGCGGACCAGGCAGACTGCCGGTATCCTGGCGGAGGAGTGCTTTGCCGAGGAAATCCATACGGCCGATGAGCTGCTCCAGCCCAACTGGCAGATGGTACGGAATCATCTTCTGCAGGAGGGCTCTCCCCTTGCCCTGGTGAGTCACCATCCTTTCCTGCAGTCCTATCTCCTGACCACCTGCAGTGCGGCTGTGAAATTTGACCTGGCCGGCATTGCGGTGATTGATTATGACCTGAAATGGAACCAGGGAAAGCTGATAGGCTATTTCACTTCCGATCTTCGTCAGCTGAAAAAGGAGGACTGAATCTTGATACCAGTACTGACAGTGGCAGGCTCCGATTCTTCCGGCGGCGCCGGTATCCAGGCGGATCTCAAAACTTTTGCCGCCCTTGGTACCTACGGCATGAGCTGCATCTGTGCTTTAACCGCCCAGAATACGAAGGGGGTCACCATGGTGGTGAATACGCCGGTGGACATGGTGAGGGCCCAGCTGGAGGCTGTATTTGATGATATTCCGCCTAAGGCGGTGAAAACGGGCATGCTTTCTTCTGCCCCCATTGTGGAGACGGTGGCCGATTTCCTTTCTTCCCATGGAAAGGTGCCCCTGGTGGTGGATCCGGTAATGGTGGCCACCAGCGGCGCCGTGCTGCTGGAAGAAGATGCCATTCAAAGCTATAAGGAAAAGCTCATTCCCCTCTCCACCCTGATTACCCCCAATATTCCGGAGGCAGAGGTGCTGTCGGGGCTTTCCATTCAGAATGAGGAGGACATGAAAAAGGCGGCTCTGGCCCTGATGGACCTGGGGCCTTCGGCGGTGCTGGTGAAGGGCGGCCACAGCGTGGAAGATGCCAGGGATATCCTCTATGACGGCAGGAAATTTCATGTATTTTCCGGCAGGCGGATTTCGACGGAAAACACCCATGGCACCGGCTGCACTCTTTCAAGTGCCATTGCAGCTTCCATGGCTCGGGGTCTTTCCCTCACCGAAGCGGTGGGAGAAGCGAAAAAGTATATGGAAGGGGCCATCAGAAGGGCTTCCGTAGATTCCGTAGGCCATGGACACGGCCCGGTGCACCATTTCTGGTTTTATGGGGAAAACTGGGGGCACATGGAATGAACTATCCCTTCTTTGCTTTCATGGCCCGGCTGAAATATATTTCCCGCTGGGGTCTCATGCGGAATTCCATTTCTGAAAACGATGCAGAGCATACCCTGCAGACCGTTATGATTGCCCATGCTCTGGCGGTCATAGGAAGGGACATCTTCCACAAGGACCTGGACCCGGAGCGAGCGGCTCTGCTGGCGCTCTATCATGATGCCAGCGAAGTTTTTACCGGGGATATGCCGACGCCAGTGAAATATTTCACCAGTGATCTTCGGGAGCAGTACCAGAAAATCGAAGATCAGGCCCGGGAAAAGCTGCTTCGCACCCTGCCGGAAAGTCTCCGGCCTTCCTATAAACCCTATGTGGTGGACATGGAAAAAGATCCCCTCTGGCCTTTGGCCAAGGCGGCGGACACCATGAGCGCCTACCTGAAATGCATGGAAGAAATCCGGGATGGCAACAGCGAGTTCAGGGAAGCCTTCAAGTCTACGGAAGAAAAGCTGAAGGCTCTTCATATGGAAGAAGTGGACTGGTTTATGAAACACTTTGCTTCCAGCTTCATGGAAACGCTGGACGAATTGAATAGAAATATCCGATAAAAAAGGGACTGCGAAGAAAGGTCAATCATTTCTTTGCAGCCCTTTTTTCAGAAAGCGCAGATTTCCTGGAGGCCTGTTTGGATTCTTTCCTTTTTATGCCATGGAGGGAAGGCGCCATGGGAACAGCCGGCCTATGTACGAATCCTTATGACGGTGCAGGGCATGAGAATTTTAATGAAAGCAGATTTCATGAATGAATCCATGCTTTCTTATAGACAGAAGGAACATGAAAGTGTATAATTATTTACATAAAGCGTATAAATTGCATAAAAATGAGGTGCTCCTATGAAACTGTGGAAAAAAGGTATATTGATTACATCGGCTCTTCTGCTGGCGGCAGGCATGATGGCAGGCTGCGGCGGAGAAAAACAGGCCGTTTCCTCCGCTTCTGGAAAAAATGTGCTGAAGGTAGCGACCAATGCCACCTATGTGCCCTTTGAATTCAAAACAAAGGACGGCAAGGATTATACAGGCTATGAAATCGACGTGGTCAGGGCAGTGGCAAAGGAAATGGGCCGGGATGTGGAATTTAGAAACATTGCCTTCGACGGCCTCATCCCATCCCTCCAGTCTAAGGAAGTGGATATGTCTGCTTCCGGCATGACGGCTACGAAAGAAAGGGCGGAAAAGATCCTTTTCGCTGCTCCCTTCTATGAAACCAAGCTGGCAGTGGTCACCAAGGCAGACAGTGACATCCACTCTGTAGATGACATGAACAAGGGCCAGGAAATTGCTGTGCAGGTGGGCACCACAGCTGCCTACTACGCCCAGGATAAGGGTATGAAAACAAGAAACTTCGATCACTCTTCCGATATTATTATGGAACTAAAAGCCGGCGGCGCCGTAGCAGGCATTCTGGATAAACCGGCGGCCGATTACTTCGTAGCTACCGATGGCAAAGGTGCTTTCCGGGTGGTGGATGTGCCGGACTCCAAGGTCCAGTACTTCGCCTTCGGCTTCAACAAGGACAATAAACAGCTGCAGCAGGAAGTGAATAAAGCCATTGCGGACCTGAAACAGAAGGGCACGCTGAATGAACTTCATGAAAAATGGTTCAAGACCCCGCTCCCCGATATGCCGGCTACCACAGAAGAAGCCCTGGGCATCTGAAAGAAGGGCATGTAAAAAGAGCTCCCGAAGGGGGCTCTTTTTTTGTGGGCTGGCGGGCTGGCAGGACAGCTATCCGCTATCCGCTATCCGCTTCCCGCCGACTGGTACTTATTACCGATTGTCTCATATGCTTCGGGTACCGAGATTCTTCGCTTCGCTCAGAATGACGACACCGGCGGGAAGGGAAAGCCGTAACACCGTCTGATTTCTAACGTCAAATTCACGCCCCTATCCTCCGTCGCCTAACGGCGTGCACAGCGAACAGATTTTGAAGGAGCGAAAGCGACGCACAAAATGTAGTGAGTCGTTTCTCCACGGGAAAGCATGTCACTGGATTCTCGGGTCCCTATGCTCCCCTACGAATCCAGTTCCTTTGCCACTCTTTAGGGGCCATCCCCTTTCTTAGGAAGGGGGCTTTATCACTTCGCCATGCAGTACTGGAGACACAAAGGTAAATTCCGTAACGCTGCCTTTATATTCATCGCCGAAGGCGATACCACAACCCTCGGGCCCTAGGCCCGTCAAACCTGAGAACCTTCCGGCCTTTAGGCCGGTCAATCTTAATAACCTTTGCGCCTTAAGGGCGCAGGACCCCTACATCTTTTCCACTTCTATGGCCTTCCCGTAGGTGAAGGACCAGAGGTAGAGGTGGGACACCGGTTTGCCCAGCAGTTTTTCTGCTGCTTCTCCATAGACCTGGAGCTGGATTTTGTAATGGTCTTTCAGCTCTTCTTCTGTCATGGTGCGGTCGGTTTTGTAGTCGATGATGATGAAATCCTTTTCGTATTCCAGAAGACAGTCCATAACGCCCTGGAGAAAAATATTTTCTCCTTCTTCACATTTCGGGTAGAAGGAACGGGCTGGGAGAAGGATGGAAAAAGGCATTTCTTTGCGGATGTGGGAGGCGGTTTTCATCTTTTCTGCCAGCGGTCCTCTGGCGAAGGCAAGGAGGGAGGACAGGGGGCTGGGTTTTCTCTTTTGAGAGAGAAGGATTTTTCCTTCTTCTTCGGTGAAAACCTTCTCTTCCACCAGCTGATGCAGGGCGGCTTCCAGGGATTCTGCATCGGCCGGAAGGGTGGTGAAGTCTATCATTTCCATGGCCTTATGCATGAGAGTACCGAAAGAAGTGCCCTGGTATTTCGTTTCATCGCCTGAGAGGAAGAGGGGCGGCGCCGCATAGTCTGCGTCCAGGCTGTCCCCTTCGTCTGCCAGTATCACCGAAGGCTGCGGCGGCTCATCGCTTGCTGCATATTCTGCCAGTTCCCTGAGATGCACGGCGGCAGTGGCAGTGAGCTTGGCCGGCGTTTCGAGGGCACCTTGCCAGGGGTAGGTCCAGGAGAGCTGGGCATCCATCCAGTCCGGCGCCTGGTCTGGAAGGTGAGCGAGGAAATGGGACAGTTCTGTTTTTTCTTCCCGATTTTCTTCCTTTGGCGACGGAAGGAGGCTATCCTTTCCGTTTATATGGGAAGCCTCTTTTTCGTCTTCTGTGAGAAGGTCCATCTGGCTGGTGATGGAAAAGGAAAAGCGCGAGTGGTCCAAAGGGGCGTCATTCCGATAGGAAGGGATTTTTCCCGCCCTGTCCCAGGCATCTTTCATGGTGCGGTGCCGCAGGGCGGCGGGCATGATCCAGTCCAGAAAGGATTTGGCGTTGGCCGTGAGGTGGGCAGGAAGAGGAGAAAGGGACTCACCGGATCCGGCAGAGGAAAGGGACGTGGTCCAGCGGTCCAGGTCCGAGGCAGCGTCTTTCATGACCGCTGTAACGAAGAGCTTGTCTCGGGCCCTTGTCATGGCCACGTAGAGAAGGCGGGCTTCCTCGGCCAGGTTTTCCCTGCGGGACGCTTCCCTGAGGGCATACCAGTACAGGCTGGGCCAGCGGACTCTGTTCTTTTTGTCGTAGTACTGGATGCCAAGGCCCAGGTCTTTATGACAAATCGCAGTCTGCCAGGTATCCCGCAGGTTGAATTCTTTCCGGGCATCTGCCAGGAAGACCACGGGAAATTCAAGGCCCTTGCTCTTGTGGATGGTCATAATGTGGACAGAGTCGGGCATGGCGGAAACGGCCAGGGCTTTGAAAGATTTCTTTTCCTTTTTCAGCTTGGACAGATAGTTCAGGAAGGAGTAGAGCCCGCTTTGCGGGGCGCTGTCCCGCTCCAGAGCCAGATGATAGAAGGAGAGGATATGCCCTGCCCGCCAGGCGCCGCCGGAAAGGCCGGATACATAGGTGAGGTAGTCCGTATCTCCCAGTATACGGCGCAGCAGCGGCGCTGTGCCGTCCTGCATGCCGTTTTCCCGCCAGTCACGGTAATGGTGGAGGAATCGGTGGAGCTTTTCTTCCTTTTCTTCCGAAAGAACCGATGAAGTGAGGACGGGCCAGAGGTTCGTCTCTCCCTGACGTACCTTTTCCAGATAAAGGAGGGAAAGGTCCTTTTCGTCAAGCCCTGCGAAGAAGGAGCGGAGTACTGCTGCCAGGGCCAGGTCCTGCCGGGGATTGTCCAGAATTTTTAAAAGGGCCCACAGGACTTCCACTTCGCTGTTTTCCATGAAATCTTCTTCCTTATCGGAAACGGCGGGAATGTGATTTTCTCCCAGCACCTTCATGAGCTGGGGCCCTTTTCCGGCAATGGAACGAAGAAGGATGACAATATCCCCGTATTTTATGGGCCGGAAGGTGCCGTTTTTTTCCATCACCATGCCGCCGTCCATGATTTCATGGATGCGGCGGGCTATGAGGCGTCCTTCCAGCGCTATATTTTCCATGTCCCTCACATCTTCGGACACCTCCGCATCTTTGAGGCCCTCCCTGTCGATGAGGTCGATGGAAACGCTGCCGCCCACATAGGACAGGGGCCTTTCTTCTTCGTGGCGGCCGGCATAGAGGGCTTCCGCATCGCCGTAGTCCAGCTCCAGGGATTTGGCTGTCATGATCTGGCGGAAAATGAAATTGATGGACGAAAGAATGGCGGCGTCGCTTCGGAAATTGCGGTTCAGGTCGATTCGATGGGAAGGGGCGTCTTTATCCAGGGAATAGGTGTGGTATTTCTCAAGGAAAATGGTGGGATCCGCCTGACGGAAGCGGTAAATGCTCTGCTTGATATCGCCCACCATGAAGCGGCTGCTGCCCTTGGATACCAGGGCGGTAATGAGTTCCTGCACGCCGTTGGTGTCCTGGTATTCATCAATCATCACTTCCTTGAACCGGCGGCGGATGGACAGGGCGGCAGCGGAAGGGAAAAGGGCCGCCTTTTCCGGCGTGAAATGAGGATTGTCCCTGTCCAGAAGGATGTCCAGGGCGTAATGCTCCATGTCATTGAAATCCATGAGGCCTTCCTGCTTCTTCCTGGTCCTGAGGGCGGCGGAAAAATCCAGGGCCAGGCGGGAAAGGATGGTGACTGTGGGAAGCATGGCTGCCGTTTCGGAAATCCATTGCTTTTCCGGTATCTGGGCAAAGGGGGCAATTTCCTTCTGCCACAGCTTTTTAGCGCTGTCCCGAAGGGTCTTGATGGTTTCCGCCTCCTGCGATTTGGTGAAATCGGCGGGTTTGGCAAAATGGAAGGCTTCCGCCTGGGCCTTGCTCATACTTTTCAGGCGGTCATAGGTAAAAGAGGGCAGGGAAAACCAGTCCTTCCAGCTTTTCATGGCAGAAAGGGTAGAAAAATAGGCATATTCATTGCTCATCTGCTCGCCGTATACCGCTTTTGCGGCGGGGCTCATTTCCATAATGGAAAATATCTGGCGATAGGAGTCCATGATTTTTTCGGAAAGGGACATGAGCTTTTCCAGTACCGGCCTGTCCCAGGCAAGGTCATCCATGGAGGCCTTTTCCGGAATGCGGTAGTGGGCAGGAAGGCGGCGAATCCAGTCCTCCGGAAAGGGGAGGGAGGAGGCAAAATGGAAGATACGGAGCACCATATCCTTTAAGGCCCGGTCCTGGTAGCGGTCGGCAAAAAGGTCCACGGTGTCAAGGAAATGGGCATCTCCCTTTTCATACCATTTCTCCAGTACTGAGGACAGCACGTCATCTTCCAATAGGAATTCCTCATTTTCGTCGGAAATAATCCTTGTTTTCGGGTCCAGGTCCAGAAGGTAGAAATACTGGCGGATAATGGACTGGAAATAGGAATCCAGCGTAGAAATCTGGGCGCTTCCCAGGAGGGAAATCTGTTTTTCCAGATGGCGGATCCGCACTTCATCATCTGCTTCGTCAGCTTCCTTCAAAGCGTCAGACAAAGCCTGGGAAATACGGGCTTTCATTTCGCTGGCGGCGGCTTTCGTGAAGGTAAGCACCAGAAGCTCATTAATATCCGTATGGTTTTCGGGATCCTTGACCAGACGGGCAATCCGTTCCGTAAGGACTGCCGTTTTTCCGCTGCCGGCGGCAGCAGAAAGAAGAAGATTCTTCCCTCTCACCGAAAGGGCTTCTTCCTGTTCTTTTGTCCAGTGGTTACTCATGGTATTTCTCCTTTCAGTGAGGTCATAGTGTGCTGATGTATTCGTGTGCTGGTGGGACAGTGGGAGAGTGAGGGGGCTGTCGGCTTCCGGCTTCCGGCTCCACGCCGGCTGGTATTTACTACCGATTGTCTCATATGCTTCGAGTACCGAGATTCTTCGCTTCGCTCAGAATGACGAGCCCGGCGGGAAAGGGGCCGCGAAGCGGCATACATATTCATCGCCGAAGGCTATACCTCCCTCTGAACCCTTTGAACCGACACGCCCATCAGGGCGTGTCAAATGGCGATACCACCACCCTCGGAGGCGAAGGCCAATGATGCCCCTTGAGCGGAGCGGCCATAACCTTCGGGGCCGCCGGCCTCGTCAACCTTCCCCTTTTGAACCCTCTGAACTCTCTGGTCCTTGGGGTTTCCCCATTGCCCTTTCCGCCAGCTGTTTTTTCAGTTCCCTGTCGGTGGGAAGATTGACATAGTCGTAGCTTTCCCCTTCTCCTTTTGGATCGAAGCGGCAGATGGCATGGAAGGGGCAGTAGGTGCAGGGTACCTGGTTTTTGTATCGTACCGGACGGATGGGGATATGGCCTTTTTCCATGTGATGATAGATTTCCAGCAGTTTTCTTTTCACTATGGTGAGAAGGTTTTTGAAATCTTCGGCAGACAGAGTGGAGGCGGTCTGGGTGAGGGCGCCTTTCCCTGACAATTTGACAGGGAGGAAGGAGTCCTCCTCTCCGGCGGCACCATCGAGGCGGCGCAGGATATCGGTGTCGGAAAGAATCCAGCCGGAGGTATACTCCTTATCTTTCAGCGGCGGTTTTCCCCCAGGCGGCACGGCAGGAAGGCTCTTCACATCGCCGGACAGGTAGATGTACATGAGGGCGGCGGGAAGAAGTCCCCCGCCTCCTTCTTCTTCCACGTCCAAAAGGTAGGTGAGAAGCTGCAGTTTCAGCCCTGCCACCGCCTCCTGAAGGGTAGCAGTGGTATGGCCGGTTTTGTAGTCAAAAATGGCCACTGCATCATCACAGCTGTCGATGCGGTCGATTTTGCCGTTCAGGGTGAACGTATCCTTTTCGCCGGAAAGATGGAGGTAGAATTCCTTTTCCAGCGCCTTTGTGTCAAAGGAGCTGTTCTGACTCCATTTGCGGAGGGATGTAAGGGAGCGGCGGAAGGTTTCGTTCAGCGCCTTTTCTGTATAACGGGAGGCGCCGTCGTCGTGGAGGGCACCGTAGCGGACCTTGGGAGCCAGGCGGGAGGCAATGGTTTCTGAAAGATTCCGGATATCTTCATCCGTGGCATCCCGCCACTGTTTCTTTTCCTTTGACAGGGACTGCCCGAACTGGTGGAGTCCTGCATGAAGGTAGCTGCCGAAATCCATGGATTCCATTTCCCCTTCGTCCCGTTTGTCGATTTTAAGTCCGTAACGGACAAAGTACATGAAGGGACAGCGGCGGTAGTTTTCAAAGCGGGTGACAGAACCGAAGAAGCGGCCCCCCGGCTTGAAAAGCTGATCCGCCAGGTCTTTCGGAAGGGGCGGCGCTTCGTTTTTGTACTGGTATCCGGAGAGGGCGTCCTTTACATCCTCTTCATAGCCATTATCCCGGGCCCAGCGGACCAGGGCGGCCCAGGGAGAGTTTTTCTCGGGGATTTTTTCCCGCAGAAGGGCAGGAAGAAGGGAGAGGGCCTGCCGGGGATTGGCGAAATAGGAGCGGTCCGTTTCCCTATCCTCCGGCGTCAAGGTGCGCTCCTCCGAGGTATAGCCCAGGCGGCGGAGCTGGGAAAGGAGGAAAGAAGGCTCCGTGTCATTGTGGTCATCGTTCACGGAAGGCATGGTCATGTACAGCACCTTCTCTGCCCTGGTGAGGGCCAGGTAGGTGAAGAACTGCTCCTTATGTACTTCCTCCAGCAGGCTTTCGCCGAAAATGAGGCGGCTGTCTTTGAAAATCTTCTGCCGCTCCAGCTCGGTAAAGAAGCCTCCCTCTTCTACGCGGCGGGGAAATTCCCCTTCCACGGCGCCGGGGATGAAGACAGCTGCAGCTTCCATGGCATAGCCCCTGTCCATGCCGGTGACGGTGACATGGTCCAGGGTAGGGGGAATGGTGGAGTAGGTGAGGGCAGTGAGGCCGTCTTCGAAGATGGAGAGAAAATTTTTTTCTGAAATCTCATCATCACCAGCGGTGTGGACGATTTCATCCAGAAGGGAAAGGATTTTCTTCCACACCTGCAGGTGAGGACGAAGGTTGGTGCGGAGCGCTTCCTTTTCATCCATGGCTGAGAGGGTGTCCGGTATCTTTTTGTCCATCATCCACTGGTAGAGGAGGCGGCAGCGGTCTTTAGACTTGGGGCTCTGGCTCCATTTTTCTGCCAGTTCGTCCAGCATGGCAGTGAGGCGGGTGCGCCATTCATTGGCCTCTGTGAGCTCTACCTGTTCTTTTTCGGAAAGAGCAGGCGCAGGTGAATCCAGATCCCGGTAGGCGCGGAATTCCCATGGTTCGTGGTACTGCCAGGGGCGGATGCCATGGGAGAGCACATAATTCTCCAGCCGGTCTACCTCTTCCTCCTGCCATTCCGGAAGGAGGAAGGTTTTCAGCATGCGGAAAATGGTTTCCCGCTGCCAGCCGCTGTTTTTCCGGCTGCTTTCAGCGGTGAGGAAACGGACCAGACTGTCCAGAAGCACCACCAGGGGATGGTTGTTCATAGGATGCTTCCGGTCGATGAATCCGGGGATTTCATAGCGCTTGAAGGACCGCTCCAATGCATCGTCATAGTCCTCCGGGTTTCGGAGAAGGACAAGAATATCCCTGAAACGGAGATGCCGGTCCCGCACCAGGGACAGAATGGTTCTGGAAATGAAATCCACTTCCTCAGCTCTGTGGGAGGCGGTGATGAGGTGAAGACCTTCATCGGGTGTCGGCGTGGCTGCTGGAGGAAGGGGAGAATGGGCTGCCCGCCGGTTGAAGAAAAAGCGGGCCATGGCTTTCAGGCGGGGAGAAGCAAAGCGGCAGTCCTCGGACAGGAGAATGGATGAAAAGTGGCGCTCCTCTGCGGAAAGGAGGGAGAAAAGATGGAAAGGGCGGGCAAAATTGGGATTGACTGCCGCTTCTTTCGGCCTGTCCATCTGCAGAGTCATGGTGACTTCTTCTGCCGTGTGTAAAAGGGCGTAAACAATGTGGATTTTCTGGGGTGCCATGCCGTTGAACCCGTCAATCCATACACGGGAGGAACGGAGGGTGGGAGATTTGGGAATTTCCCGGGCCAGCAGGTCGAAAAGGCTCCCCTGGTAGTCGAAGTGGTCTTTCAGGTACCGGTGGTAGGCGCGGTAAAGGAGGGAAAGATCCTTCATCTTCCGCCCCAGCGGCGTATCGCCCTGGGCTGTGGCAGCGTTTTCCAGATTCTCCTCTGATACGCAGAACATATCCAGCTGATGGAAAAAGCCCGTCAGCTCTTCAGAAAAATGGGGCTGGGAAGCCGCTTTCATCATCATTTGCAGCTGGTCCCTGTTTTCCTCCAGAAGACGGCGGAGAATGATCTGCTGTCCAAGCGGTGACAGGGCATCGCTCACCGGCGAATGAAGCTCCTGAAATACGCGGTAGGCCAGGCGGGAAAAACCGCACACTGTCACATTGGTAAATCCTTTGCCGGGGAAGGATTCTGCCAGCCGGTACTCTGCTGTGTATGTGCCCTGGTCAGGCACCAGAAGAAAAGCCTTCCGCTCCGGATGGCCTTCCACGTATTCCCTGATTTCCCGGCAGCATCGCTCCGTTTTTCCCGTGCCGGCGCGGCCGAATATAAAATGAAGTCCCATCACTCTATCTCCCTTCACCCTGTAATATATTCATTATACTATGACAGATAGAAAACCGCAGGAAGAAAAGGGCAGGCCCAGGGGATATCAAAGTCCCATGATATCCACGAGCTCATTGGAATGCCCGAAACTGTTTACTTTCCGCCATTTTGTGATACAATAGGATTACTTCGTTGTCGTAATAATAATGAAAGGTATGCTATGTCGGAAAATAAAATCTGGACCCGGGAATTCGTGGGAATGGGACTCACGAATTTCTTTTATTTTATGTCCCAGTACATATTGATCGCCGCTCTTCCTGTGTTCATCATGGATGATTTAGGGAAGGGGCAGTGGGAGGCAGGCATGGCCATGACCTGCTTCCAGATCGGCACGGTGCTCTGTCGGCCCCTGGCGGGACGGATTATTGATGGGGTAAACAAGCAGAAACTTCTTTTGGGAGCGTCTTTCCTGTTTTTCCTGCTCATGGCCGGCTTCTACTTTGCCTCTTCGCTTCATGCGGTGTGGTTTCTCCGCCTTGTCCATGGCGCCGTGTTTGCTCTGGGCACCACTGCCTCTGCGGCCATGGCAGCTCTTGTGCTTCCCCGGCGGCGTAAGGGAGAGGGCATCGGTTATTTTGCAGTCTGCGGGAATATGGCCATGGTCATCGGGCCGCTGTTGGGACTTTTGATTATGGATTATCTGGGAGCCCATCCCCTCTTTATTTTCCTGGCCCTGCTGGCGCTGGGAGCCATGGTGGCAGGAAACGGAAAGAAACTGCCCGATGAAACCATCCTGCCTGG
>ERZ507033.820-NODE-820-length-12825-cov-3.804777_pt1 | contig 12825 bp, 10 predicted proteins | sample MGYA00512874_ERZ507033 | MGnify/ENA metagenome assembly ERZ507033
TCAGATGTTCATTCAGTGAACGTGCATTGTACTGTGTCAGAACTGCCACCTTCTGAATGTGAGAGTTTGACATATTGCTGAGCGCAAAGTCAATTGCTCTGTAGCTTCCTGCGATCGGCATCGCCGCTACTGCTCTCTTATGTGTCAGTTCACGCATCTTGTTGCTGTTACCACCTGCTAAAATAATTCCAACTGCTCTCATGCCTGTCCACCTGCCTTTATCAATGTTTCGCCACTTTCCAGTACTCCATCCGGGTAATCTTCTTTGGATGTTACGCCACTGACAGCAGTATTCTTTCCAATCTGTACGCCATCCGGTATCACGGATTTTTCACCCACAGCAACCAGTCCAAAGGAATAGATCGCCGGTTTTAATTTGTTCGGCACATCGCTTCCGATACCAAATGTAACATTATCTCCGACAACACAATTTTCAGCAATGATCGCCTTATCTACCACGCAATTCTTTCCAATTCTGGCGTCTTTCATAATAATAGAATCCTTGATAACAGAACCTTCTCCTATAATAACGCCGGATCCTATAATACTGTTATGTACCTCTCCATACACTTCTGCCCCGTTACAGATAATGCTTCTTTCTATCACAGACTGTGCGGAAATATACTGTGGCGGCAGGATCTCACTGTTGGTATATATCTTCCAGAATTCTTCATACAAATTAAATTCCGGAATAATATCGATCAGTTCCATATTGGCCTCCCAATATGATCCCAATGTTCCTACATCTTTCCAATATCCGTTATATTCATATGCAAATAATCTCTCGCCTTTATTGTGACAATACGGAATGATATGTTTTCCAAAATCACACCCCGGCTCGTCCTTCAATGTCTCAAGCGCTTCCTTCAACGCTTTCCATGAGAAAATGTAAATTCCCATGGACGCCAGGTTACTCTTCGGCTCTGCCGGCTTTTCCTGGAACTCCTGAATTCTTCCATCCTCGTCTGCGATAACGATTCCAAAACGGCTCGCCTCTTCCATCGGTACAGGCATTGTCGCAATCGTTACATCGGCATTATGTGCCTTATGATAATCCAGCATCACCTCATAATCCATCTTATAAATATGATCTCCCGATAAGATCAGAACATAATCCGGATCAAACTGCTCCATATAATCCAGGTTCTGATAGATCGCATTCGCAGTTCCGGAGTACCATTCACTGCTTCCACTTCTCTCATATGGCGGAAGCACTGTTACGCCTCCGTAATTCCTGTCAAGATCCCATGGAATACCAATCCCTATATGTGCATTCAACCTTAATGGCTGGTACTGTGTCAATACACCTACCGTATCGATTCCTGAATTAATGCAGTTGCTGAGTGGAAAGTCAATAATGCGGTACTTACCACCAAATGCAACGGCAGGCTTTGCAACTTTTGCTGTGAGAACTCCAAGTCTGCTGCCTTGTCCTCCTGCCAGCAACATTGCTATCATTTCCTTTTTCCTCATGTCATCACCCCTTCTCAGTAGTCTTGCTTTTTTTATTATATCATACTTCCTCCCATGTTGCTAACAATTTTTACAATTTTTCAAACATTTCCGCAATCTTTTTGTTAAATTATTACAAAAACTTACGGGTTGGATTTTTTTTGATATATGTTTATAATAATATGAAGAACATGTAGTTTTTATGATGATATTTTTACCAAAATGAACATAAAGGATGGTATATTATGTATAAAATTAATTTTGAAACCCCTATACACGTACACTTTATCGGAATCGGCGGAATCAGCATGAGCGGTCTTGCAGAGATTCTTTTAAAAGAAGGCTTCACTATTTCCGGATCCGATAATAAAGAATCTGCCCTTACAGATCACCTTGAGCAGATGGGTGCAAAGGTATTCTACGGACAGAAAGCTTCTAATATCATTCCCGGTATTGATGTAGTTGTATACACAGCAGCTATCCATCCGGATAACGAAGAATATGCCGAAGCAGTAAGACAGAAGCTTCCTATGTTGACCCGTGCGGAATTACTCGGACAGTTGATGACAAACTATGATATGCCGATCGCAATCTCAGGTACTCACGGAAAGACAACCACAACTTCGATGCTTTCACACATTCTCCTCGCCGGAGAATTGGACCCTACGATTTCCGTAGGCGGAATCCTGAAAGCCATCGGCGGAAATATCCGTGTGGGCGACTCTGAATACTTTGTTACCGAAGCATGCGAATACACGAACAGTTTCCTGCATTTCTTCCCGAAGATCGGTGTGATCCTGAATATTGACGAAGATCATCTGGATTTCTTCAAGGATCTGGCTGATATCCGTAATTCCTTCCATCGTTTCGCTAAATTACTTCCGAAGGACGGAACCCTGGTCATCAATGATAACATTCCTGATCTGGAAGAGATCACTGCAGACCTTGACTGCCGTGTGATCCGTTACGGCAACGACAGCTCCCTTGACTACAGTGCAACCAACATTCTCCACGACAAGAAAGGTGAAGCTTCCTTTGACCTGATAAAATCCGGGGAATTTATCGACCGAATCTCCTTATCTGTCAACGGAGACCACAATGTATCCAATGCATTGTCTGCAATCGCAGTCGCTGATCTTCTCGGAGTTCCTTTCAGCAAGATCAAAGAAGGTCTGAAGTCCTTCCACGGCACTGACCGTCGTTTTGAATACAAAGGTGAAGTCAACGGATTTACGATCATCGATGATTATGCACACCATCCGACAGAGATCAACGCTACGTTAACAGCGGCAAAGGAATATCCGCACAAAGAAGTCTGGTGTATCTTCCAGCCGCATACTTATACACGTACCAAAGCGTTATTCCCTGAGTTCGTAGATGCCCTGACACATGCCGACCATGTGATCCTCGCAGACATCTATGCAGCCCGTGAGACAGATACTCTGGGCATGTCCTCTGAGATGATCGCAGAAGAATTAAAGAAAAAAGGATGCGATGCTTACTATTTCCCAAGCTTCGAAGAGATTGAATCTTTCTGTCTGGACAGATGCCAGAAAGGGGATGTGTTGATAACTATGGGAGCTGGAAACGTTGTAAACATTGGGGAAAACCTGCTTAACCGCTAGTTATCCACATTATCCACACAATTTTATCCACAAAAAAGTCGGATTTCGGCTCAAAAATTTCTTTTTTCCCCGGCTTCCCGGTGCTATAATGTGTCTACAATGAAACGAACGATACAAAGGTTCCGGGGAGGACGGGGAATTATTATGAAGGAATTAAAACTCACAAAATATGTACAGACGAATGCAACTGTACTGGATAATGAATTTATTGACCATTATATGGTCAGAGCGAATGGAGAGTATGTCAAAGTATATCTCCTGCTTCTCCGTCATATGAATCAGTCCTCCGGATATCTTTCTGTTTCCGAACTGGCTGATCTTCTTGAATGCACCGAGAAAGATATCCTTCGTGCATTGAGATACTGGAAAAGCGAAGGACTGCTCGATTATCTGGATGACACTCCGGATGATCCCTCACCAAAGAGCACGGCTCCTTCACCGGCAGCCTCTTCTGGATTACACGATGTGCAGTCCGGCTATATGACATCTTCCATACCTGCAGACTCTGTCTCTGACTCTGCAGCTTTGGCGTCTACAACGAACATCCAGCAGTACCGCAGCCGCAAAGAACGTGCAGAGTTCAAAGAATTACTGTTCGTAGCAGAGCAGTACCTCGGAAAGACACTTTCTGCTACTGATATTGACCAGATTACTTATTTTTATGATACACTGAATATGTCAGCTGAACTTATTGAATATCTGATTGAATATTGTGTCGAGAATGGTCATAAGAGTATGCATTATATTAATAAGGTGGCCTTATCATGGCATGAAGAAAACATAACAACTGTGAACCTTGCCAAGACAAGTTCATTTCTCTATAATAAAAATTGTTATTGTGTCCTGAATGCATATGGTATCAAAGGACGCGGTCCTGCTGCTTCTGAGATTGCTTATATCCGCAAGTGGTCAGAAGAATATGGATTCGCTTTGGAGGTCATCCTTGAAGCCTGCGACCGCACGATGAATTCCATTCATCAGCCAAGCTTTGATTACACCGATTCCATTCTGAAGCGCTGGAAGGACAAGAACGTCCGTCAGTTGAAAGATATCGATGCGGTTGATGCTGACTACCGCAAAGAGAAAGAACGTGCAAAAGAACTGGCAAAAGAACGCAAGAGACAACAGCAGGCTCAGAAGCCTGTAAGCAGCCAGAATAATAAGTTCAATAACTTCGATGGCCGTTCCTATGATATGAACGATCTGGAACGCCGCCTGGTTCAGCAATAAATTATACATATCAGATTTTATTATATGAATGCAAGAGAGCCTGTCACTGACAGTTTTTCTTGCATACTTAGGTATGAAGGAGTTTCCATTACATGGCACTTTCCAATTCTCAGTACGATCACTTAATGCGTACTTATGAACAAAAACAACTGGATAATGAATTTCAGCTCAGAAAACGCTATGAGAAGGCATACGCTCTCATTCCTGAATTGGAGGAAATGGATCATTCCATCTCTTCTTTAAGTGTAAAAAAGGCAAGGCTGCTTTTGGACGGAGACCAGACTGCTTTATCTTCATTAAAGTCAGAGATTGAAGAACTCTCTGCCCGAAAACCTGCACTGTTAAAATCACACGGTCTGCCCGCCAATTATCTGGAAATGCATTACCAGTGTCCCGACTGTAAGGATACCGGTTATATTGGCACACATAAATGTCACTGTTTCAAAAAAGCGATTGTGGATTATTTATATACGCAATCTAATCTCAAAGATATCCTTGACAAAGAGAACTTTTCAACCTGTTCTCTGACCTATTATTCCAGAAATCATATCGATCCTCTTACCGGACGGTCTTCTCTGGAATCCATGGAAACCGCATTAAATGTCTGTCACAACTTCGTAGATACATTTTCTAAAGAATTTCATAACATACTACTGTATGGAGATACCGGTGTCGGAAAGACTTTTCTTTCTCACTGCATCGCAAAAGAATTAATGGATTCCGCTTATTCCGTTATTTACTTTACAGCAGCCGGACTTTTTGATATCCTTGCAGAGAACACATTTGGGAAACGGCAGAACAAGGATTCTGATGTATTCGAACATATCTATGACTGTGACTTACTGATCATTGATGATCTGGGAACAGAACTGCCGAATTCATTCACTGTATCCCAGCTGTTCATTTGTCTGAATGAACGTATATTGAGACAGAAATCAACCATAATATCTACCAACCTTGCATTGGATGATATAAAAACTATTTACTCGGAACGGACATTTTCACGCATCAGCAGTAATTACACCATTCTGCGTATTACCGGTGATGATATCCGTATCCAAAAAAAATTATTAAACCTGGGAGGTACTAATGATGTTACGCCGTAACGATCGTAATCTTGAGAATATACCGGTAGGAGCACTTGGACTGATCGCTCTTGACGGTTGTACAGAGATGGGAGCAAAGGTTAATGACTATCTCGTAAAATGGAGAAAAGAAGATGGACATGTTCATAAGAACGATGTTGCTTTCACAGGCTATGAGAAAGACACATACTTAATTGATGCAAAAGTTCCACGTTTTGGTTCTGGTGAAGCCAAGGGTATCATCAACGAATCTGTTCGTGGTAAAGACCTTTATCTTATGGTCGATGTATGTAACTATAGCCTGACATATTCACTGACAGGAAATGTAAATCATATGTCCCCTGACGATCATTTTCAGAACTTGAAACGTATTATTGCTGCAGTAGGTGGAAAAGGACGTCGTATCAACGTCATTATGCCATTCTTATATGAAAGCCGTCAGCACAAGAGAGGCAGCCGTGAATCTCTGGACTGTGCACTTGCTCTTCAGGAGCTTGTCCGCATGGGTGTTGACAACATTATTACTTTTGATGCACACGATCCTCGTGTACAGAATGCGATTCCATTAAATGGATTCGAGACAATCCGTCCGACTTACCAGTTCATCAAAGGTCTTCTCCGTACATTCAAAGACCTTCAGATCGACAGCGATCACATGATGGCAATCAGCCCGGATGAAGGTGCTACAGGACGTGCAATCTATCTTGCCAACGTACTTAATCTTGATATGGGTATGTTCTACAAACGTCGTGACTTCTCGCGTGTGGTAGACGGACGTAACCCAATCGTTGCCCATGAGTTCCTCGGATCGTCCGTAGAAGGAAAAGATGTAATCATTTTGGATGATATGATTTCTTCCGGTGACAGTATGTTAGACGTTGCCCGCCAGTTAAAACAGCGCAAGGCAAAACGTATCTTCTGTGCCGCTACATTCGGTCTGTTCACAAACGGACTGGAGAAATTTGACCAGGCATATGAAGAAGGTATCCTGGATGCTGTTCTGACTACCAACTTAATCTATCAGACACCGGAACTTCTGGAACGTCCATATTATATCAACTGTGACATGAGCAAATATATCGCACTTGTTATTGACACACTGAACCATGACGGTTCTATCAGCAGCATCCTGAATCCGATTGAAAGAATTCAGAATGTTGTTACTAAATATAAAAACGGCGAAGAAGTTTAAGATTCTAAAAATGCTGCCAGGAAATTCCCGGCAGCATTTTTATTTTCTATCTTACTTCAATTCAACACGTTATAGTTCTATTTTATGATAAGCAATTCCCGCTTCCTTCATCACCTGTTCTTCTCTCTTCTGACAGGTAAACAACAACACCTGTTTCTTATGTGCTTTCAGCCACTTAAGTGTCTGCAGCATTCTCTCTTCATCGTAATATGCGAACACATCATCCAGAATCACTGGCATCTCTTCTTCGCACAACAGTTCTCCGACCGCCATACGCAATGCCAGATAGATCTGTTCTACTGTTCCCCGGCTTACCTGTTCAATCTCCACCAGTTTTTCGTCTGTCACAAGCGATACGTGAAGTTTTTCATCTGTGACGAGCTTTGTATATTTTCCCCCGGTGATCTCACGGATGATCGCAGAAGCCTTCTCATTCAGATCTCTTTTCAAATACCCTCGCATTGCTCCTGACAGCTGCTCCAGATGCTCTGCTGCCATCTGAACTGCCTGGCGTTTCATTTCGTATTCTCGGGATTGTTCATTGATCTCATCCAATTCTGCCAGCTGCTCTCCAAGATTATCATACTGAATTGTTTTTTCTTTCAGTTCTTCTGTAATATGGGCCTTTTCCCACCGTAACTTCTCGATCGGAACCTTTTCTTCTTCCTGCGTGATCTCTTCCAAAATGATCTCCGGTTCCGTCTTTACCTGTTTCTTTCCGACTTTCATCCGGTTCCATACATACAGGCCAAATGCAAGGAACAGTACAATCGCCACCAGATAATTCCATGGTCTCGAAAGTATGATCACTACAGCCACGATAACCAGTGCGAATATCAGTATCTCCATCGGATGGATTCTCCATTTTTCCGGACGTATCTCATCCATGACACCTTTTCCATGTTCTCCTTCCAGCTGCCGTTCTTTCCGCTTTTCTTCCTCTTTTCCGGCTCTGTACTCCAGTTCTTCCTCCACCCGGTCGAGTTCCTCCTCCAGATGATGAACATCACGCCAGATAAACGAGACTTCCTGTTCCAGTTTTTCACGCTTCTGCTGCTTTCTGGACATCTCCATGCGAATCTCATTTTCCAGAACCTTCTTCCTGCCTTTCAGCTGTTCCAACGCCCCATTCAGATCGATTTCTCCATTGCCTGAAGTATAATAATTTGTCGCGTAATTTTTCAATTCCATCGCCATACTTTCACCCATCTGTGCATTTCTCTGGCTCATGGAAACCGTATTCTCATAACGATCAACATTCATCTCTCCAAGCAACATCCGCAGATCCCCGTCCTCTACAGAAAGGACCTCTCCATCCTCTATACAGACAAGCTCTGCCTTTTTGGAATATTTATCAAAATTTCTTTCAATACGGAAATGTTTCCCTCCGCTTGCAAATTTCAGTGTTCCGGAATAATAATTAGGATTGTCCCACGGTTCATAGATGCTGAATGTATCATTCTGCGCCGCTCTGCCTCTTCCCCGTTCGATTCCGAAGAGCATCCCTTTGATAAAGGTATGGATCGTAGATTTTCCAGATTCATTTTCCCCATGGATCAGATTGATTCCTTCTTCCAGATTGATCTGCCGGTCATGAAATTTTCCAAAGTTTTTTAACAATAATTCATTAATCTGCATTTTTCGGTTCTAGCCTCTTCTTGTCTCCATCAACGCCCGTACTCCCTCACAGAGTGCCTGATACTCCAGGCTGTCTGCCGGATACCCCTCCAGGCTTTCAATGTATTGCCCAAGAATATTTCCTTTATTTTCATTTTTTAATTTTGTAAAATCATACGCCGGCTTTGTATGATCCGTAATCTCCACTACATTACCATAGGGATCCATATGATCCAACTCATACCAGATATCCGGATCACGATATCCGGTTAATGTGATCTTATACATATGCTGCATTCCCTGCTCTGCGATCATATCTGTAATTTTCTGCCTCAGTACATGACCGGTTACAGATTTATCCACCTTTACCTCGCAGTTTCTGTATTCCCGCAACGCATGTGGTACAAACCGGATCTGACAGCCTTTTCCGGTAATTCTTCCCTCGATATAGCCATGCCTCCCAATATCTCCTGTATCCGTCGGTTCCAGCGAACCGGCATACGCCATCCTGTTTTCCACCAACAGCTGTGGTTTATGAATATGACCGAATGCCACATAATCATAGCCAAGTGTCATAATCTGATTGCTCTTGATCGGAATGTGTTTCTCATCACCGCCGTGTGCAAGCAATATCTCATATTTCTGCCGTCCTTCCGGAACTGCATGATCATAGACCGGATCATGGATTTCTCTGGAATGATAACTGCATCCATAGACAGCCGTCTGGATCCGGTCAAGTTCCACACAGCTCATTTCCTGCGAGCAGATCATGTGCACATGCGGTGCCCAGGTAAATGTTCGGTAATAAGAGTTTTTCCTGATATGATCATGATTACCGGCGATCATAACAACTTCTGTCTGCTCCAGCATCTCCAGTATGGAATTCATTTCTTTTAATTCTCTTAACAGGGGTTGTCTGTGAAACAGATCTCCGGCAATCAGCAACAGATCTGTCTTCTTCTGGTTACAGATTGTTATGATATCCCGAAAGCTGTCCCAGAGTTCCTGTTCTCTATTTTGACTGTAGGCGTTTCCCGCGTCCGGTTTTGCCCCTAAATGCAAGTCTGCGATGTGTATGAACTTCATCCTTGCTTCCTTCTTTCTGTTCTGTCTTTTCCTTCGATGGCAATGTCACGACAAACTGCGTCTGATTGTCATCACTTTTTGCCAGAATTCTGCCCCCATGCAGCTCCACGATCTGTTTGGCGATTGCAAGTCCGAGACCTGCGCCGCCGGTTCCCGTTGATCTGGAACCATCCACACGGTAGAATTTTTCGAATATTGTCTGAAGCATATCACCCGGAATCTTATCTCCTGCATTGGTAAATGTGATCTCGATATCCCCGTCCTTTATCTTTGCTTCAATCCGGATCTCCGTATTTGCATAGCAGTAAGCAATTGCATTTCTTAAGATATTATCAAATACTCTTGCGAGCTTGTCCGGATCTCCGTAGATCATCAGATCTTCTTCTACATCCACTTCACAGGTCAGTTTCTTCTCCTGCAGAACTCCGTACAGCTCGTCTGCCAGCTGTTCCAGCATCATCGTGAGATCAATCTCTACCGGTTCCAATTCAATGTTCTGAAGATTATATCTGGTGATGTCAAAGAATTCGTTGATCAGTTCACCCAGCCGGATGGATTTTTCCAGGGCAATATGTGTATATGCTTCTCGTTCTTCTTCCGGCATGTCCGGATGATCTTCCAGCATCGTAAGATATGCCACAATGGAAGTCAGAGGTGTCTTCAGATCATGTGCCAGAAAAAGTACCAGGTCATTTTTCTTCTTTTCACCTTCCGTTGCTTCCAGCTCCTGCCGTTTCAATGTCGCTTTGATCTCATTTAACCGGATCTCGATAGGCTTTAATTCTGTGATCAGGTGGATGGGATCTGTTGATTCCGAGATGATATTTTCAATTCCGTGATCGATCTGATCCAGATATTTAGTCATCTGGGAAAGTGCCACATAAAAGAAAAGCGCAAAAAGGATCAGATAACCAACGATCATATAGAATGTCTTGTTATCTCCGACCAGTTTCCAATAGAGGTGGATCGCCGTCTTTTCATTTATATTCAGAAACACCAGAGCATCTACAAAAAACCTGGCAAAACTGTCATTATAAATTCCATCGATCACAAATTTGAGCAGTACCCCTCCTACCAAAACGGTAAGTGCTGTAACCAGCACTGTCTGCAGGAGGATACTGAATTTCAATTTCCGATAATTATTCTTCAACCTTATAGCCCACTCCCCACACAGTCTTGATAAAATCAGACTTGCCTGTCGGTGCACTCATCTTCTCGCGGAGATGACGGATATGCACCATCACCGTGTTGTTACTGTTCTTATAATATTTCTCATGCCATACTTTCTCGAATAACTCTTCCGAGCTTATGACCTTTCCCCGGTTCTCACAGAGAAGCCAGAGGATGTCAAATTCTATCGGAGTCAGTGTCAGCGGCACTTCATTGTATACACATTCATGAGACGTACGGTTCAAAAGTAATCCCCCGAAGTCCAGCACATCGCCTTCTTCCTTGGTTCCTTCGTTGTATTGTGTATATCTGCGAAGCTGTGCTTTCACTCTCGCAACTAATTCCAGTGGATTGAACGGCTTCGGAATGTAATCATCCGCTCCCAGCGTAAGCCCGGTGATCTTATCCATGTATTCCGTCTTCGCCGTCAGCATGATCACCGGAAATGTATACTTCTGCCTGATCTGCTTCAGTATCTGGAAACCGTCAATATCCGGAAGCATGATATCCAGGATCGCGAGGTCGATCTTCATACTATTGATACAGTCCAGTGCATCCTGACCGTTATAAAATTTGAATACTTTGTACTGATCATTCTGAAGATAAAGCTCTACTACATCAGCGATTTCCTTTTCATCGTCTACTACTAATATATTCATACTGCCCTCGATTCTATACAGGGACGGGAGATTTCCAAAAATCCCCCGTCCCCATATATATTTTTATATAAGTTTTTCAAGTGTCGTTATCCACCATTACAGTTCGCAGTTATTGACAGTTCTTGGGAACGGAATCACGTCACGGATATTACCCATTCCTGTCAGGTACATTACGCATCTCTCAAATCCAAGTCCGAAACCTGCATGTCTTGTAGAACCGTATTTACGAAGATCCATGTAGAACTTGTAGTCTTCTTCCTTCAGTCCCAGTTCATCCATTCTTGATTTCAGTTTATCGTAGTCATCCTCTCTCTGGCTTCCTCCGATAATCTCACCGATTCCAGGCACCAGACAGTCTACTGCCGCAACCGTCTTGCCGTCATCATTCAGCTTCATATAGAATGCTTTGATCTCCTTCGGATAGTCCGTCACAAACACCGGACGTTTGAAGACTTCTTCTGTCAGATATCTTTCGTGCTCTGTCTGAAGATCTGTTCCCCATGTTACTTTGTACTCAAATTTATCGTTGTGTTTTTCAAGAAGTTCAACGGCCTCTGTATATGTCACTCTTGCGAAATCAGAAGATACTACATTGTGCAGTCTCTCCAGAAGTCCCTTATCCACAAATGAATTGAAGAAATTCATCTCTTCCGGTGCATTCTCCAGTACATAATTGATGACATATTTTAACATTGCTTCTGCAACAAACATATTGTCGTCCAGATCTGCAAATGCCATCTCAGGCTCGATCATCCAGAACTCTGCCGCATGACGTGTTGTATTAGAGTTTTCTGCACGGAATGTCGGTCCGAATGTGTAAATGTTACGGAATGCCTGTGCATAAGTCTCTCCATTCAGCTGTCCGCTTACGGTAAGGCTTGTCTCTTTTCCGAAGAAATCTTTGGAATAATCTACGCTTCCGTCTTCATTCTTCGGTACATTATTCAGATCCATAGTCGTTACCTGGAACATCTCTCCCGCACCCTCACAGTCACTTCCTGTGATCAGTGGAGTGTGTACATATACAAATCCCTTCTCCTGGAAAAATTTGTGGATCGCATATGCACAAAGAGAACGTACACGGAACACTGCCTGGAAAGTGTTGGTTCTCGGTCTTAAATGTGTCATGGTTCTTAAGTATTCCAGTGTATGGCGTTTTTTCTGAAGCGGATAGTCCGGAGCAGATGCACCCTCTACCTGTACTTCTTCTGCCTGAATTTCGAATGGCTGTTTTGCTTCCGGTGTCGGAACCAGTGTACCTTTGACAATGATCGCAGCACCAACATTTAATTTGCTGATCTCTGCAAAGTTTGGCATGTTGTCATGATATACGACCTGCAGAGTCTCAAAAAAAGTACCGTCATGAAGTACGATAAATCCAAATGCCTTGGATCCACGTACACTTCGTACCCATCCTCCTACGGATACCTCTTTGTTCAGGTATGCTTCTCTGTTTTTATAAATTTCTTTTACAGTTGTGAGCTTCATAATCTATACCTCTCTGTTTATTCATTTCTCATCCAATTGATTTCTAGTATAGACTATTCAACGGATTCCTGCAAGGAGTAAATCAGGGAGAACCGCTGTTTTTATTCGTTCCACTTAAGGATTCCGGCAGCAGAATAATTATCCGCTATATTATAGGAAGCAATTCCTTTCTCGGTCACAAGGTAAAAAGTATCTTTGATATAAATACCGCGTGCAGTACG
>ERZ507033.858-NODE-858-length-12515-cov-4.459952_pt1 | contig 12515 bp, 13 predicted proteins | sample MGYA00512874_ERZ507033 | MGnify/ENA metagenome assembly ERZ507033
ATTGGAATAAACTTTAAGGATGAAGATTCCAATAAGATGAAAATCTATTTTGTTGACTATAATTCAAAATCATTCTTAGTCGATAAAATATATTATGAAGAAACTAAACCGACGACTACATATTCTCCGTTTATTTCATTTACATTCGAACGTGTGACCGAATAGACGATAAATTCTTAAAGGACAAGTCCTGGCTTTTAGTCAGGACTTGTCCTTTTTGTTGCAGTTGCTTTATATTGATTTACTAACGCCTTCAATGTGCTTTCTTCTATGATCCCTACTGCTTTTGCAACAATCTCGTTCTGCTTTATGATAAAAGTTGTGGGCATTTCATTAACTCCGTATTTTGTTCGAATTTGTTGATCTATATCTTCAAAATTAATTTTTCCAAAATAACACTCTTCGTTTGTATACCATTCTGCAACTTTTTCGAATCTACTAGCATACATTCTGCTTGGGCCATGCCATGGAGCCCAAAAGTATATCGCTAATACTCCGGGACCTGTAGTTGACCATATTCGTATATCTTCCTCGGTCAGAAGGTTAAATACGGCCACTCGCGTTTGTGCCAAAGGACTCATATTGCGAAATAATTCGAGTAATTGCGAATTTGTCAATGGTATTGACACGTGTTCGATTGTAGTGGTTTCGGCTTCTAAAAATGTTGACTGGTTTGCAAATTTCGGTTCTTCGACCTTGCAAGATACGAGGTATAGAATAATCCCTAACAATAAGACAAGTTTCTTCATAAATTGAAAAAATTAAAATAATTATTTGACTTTATAGCTTTCTATTAATTCTGTTAGTGCTTTTTCACTCAATATTTCCACAAAGGTAGCCACAACCTCTCCATTTTTAATTATAATAGTTGTAGGAATTTTAGCAACATTGAATAGTTCTGCCAGTTCTGGAGATTCATCCACATCAACTTCCAAGAAACGACATACACTGGCAGTGTATTTTTCTGATACTTTATGATAAATGGGCTTATACATTTTACATGGTCCACTCCATGTCGCTGTAAAACAGACAGCAACCAGAGAAGTATTCAAATAGCTCTTAAATTCTTCTAAACTGCTTACTAAAACAACCGCACGAGTCTGTACAGTAGTTAATGTGTTATACAACCCAATAATTTGTGCGTCGGTTAACGGAATACATACATGCTCAATGTTGGACTCTGTAGTCGTTAATTGAGAGTCGGCATTTTTCTCTATTTTACAAGAGGAAAAAAATAGAGATTACCATAATAAAAGAAATAATTTTTTTCATAAAGCGTTAATTTTATTAACATTCTAAATGTATGAAAATAAAATGAAAAATACAATAGAATGGAAAAATATTTTTCCTGCCACCCAAAATCGATCCGAATACAAACTTTAACACAGTTTGATTTACGCCCCACCTACTGTTGAAATCGAGATTATTGAATCTGGAATTATTTTAATTTTGTTGTCGCAATATCTCAGCATCGTCGAGTAGTTTTTTCGCTTTCCGCTCCTTAACAGTCGCCTGCTCCAACCGTTCAGCCTGACGCCTTACGGCTTCTTCGTAGCGTTCGACTTGGTTTCGGACGGTATCGCGGAGGTTTCTATACTGTTCGTCCCAAAATACCGTTTCCAATTCCATCAGCTCCTTTTCGCCGATTTTCCCGCACATCTTCACGTAACGGTATTTCAGATCGTTGGTAGCTAACTGACGATTATTCTCCGAGATTCGGTAGATGAATGCAGCTTGCAGGAAAATACATCCAAGCATGGCGAACATCGTCAGAAATGTTTTCGAGAATTTAATGTCGAGCGTATAAGTATGTCGATGCTCCTGCACGGGCAGGGCGCCGGGCCTTTTCAATGCTTCGACGGCCTGCCCGACCTGCTCGATCAATGTATGCGTTTGCTGGGTCTCGTGGTTGATTGTCCCCAGTTTGCCCGCCAATTGCGTCAGCAGTGTGTTGTATCTGTCGGTAAATTCCCGCTCCTGCTCGGTTTTTACTCCGGGCAAGGCCGTATGCCGTTGCAGGTGTTCGAGCAGTTGCGTAATCTGTTCCTGAGAAAGTTCCGCAGCCTCTATCAGCCGTTCGATCCGTTCCAGCTGGGCATTATCCAACCCTGCGTTTCCTGTGCTGCCAGCTTTGGCGTTTTTGATGGCTTTGACAAGTGTTTCCTTGAGGTCTTCGTACATCTCGATTGAGAGGTCGATCTTATTTTTGTCGTTCATGGCTTTCCGGTTTTAAGGTTATATTTTCATTTTGGCTCTTCTTTTCTGTTCTTCGAGCCTGCGGCGACGTTCCATCGCGGCGATGGCCATTGCTTCGGCTGCGGCGTTGAGCAGCGCCGTGATTCGTGCGATATGCTCTTCGGGGCTTTCTCCCGGTTTGCGTTGCAACTGCCCGGCCGACACTCCGCCGGGCGAATCGGTAGGCGACAGCGGAATACCCCCGGCTTTTCCGAGATTGACCGTTGGCGGCTCTTCGCGTGCACTGCTGCCGCCCATGCCTCCGAACAGCCCGGCAAATGCCGAACGGTAATTGCCTGCCGCCGCCGAGAGGTTCCCGAAGAGCGTGGCCCGGTGCTGGGTTTGTTGCTGCACGTGGGTAAAATGACGGTCGAGTTTCGTAAAGCTGAAAGCCCTGTCGATCTTCGATCCGGAGAACTCGAAGCCGTTTTTCGAGAAGAGGACACCCTGCTTGCGGTTGGTATTTCCGCAATACTTATAGCGGACGTTGATGCCCTGTTCCTTTAATTTACCTTCCAACTCGTTCCAGTTCTTGCATTTGGGCAGACAGCCTTTGATCGCATCGTAGATTTCGTATCTGGTCTTGTCGGGTTCGCGCAGCCGCTCCCGCCGTACGTCGTCCTTTCCCGGTGCGAGATACAATCCGTACTTCTCGGTCAGCTCCCGGCAGACCTTGGCGTTGCGGATCTTGATGTTCCTGTCCGATATGGTCTGCCCGTTGTTCCCGACCCGGTTGTAGACCAGATGGCAGTGCGGATGGGGCTGGTCGAGATGGCGCACCAATAGATACTGCGTATCGGTGATGCCCATCTTTTGCATATACTCCTTTGCGATCTGCGTCATCAGGGCGTCGGTCATCCGCGGGGCGTCTTTGGGTGAGAAAGACAAGGAGATATGGCCGACATTGTTTTTCAGCCGTGGGTTGAGCATGGTCTGGTCTTTGAAGTCCTGCACCATGTCCTTCACTTCCGGAGGCATGATGCCTTCGGCTTCCAATATCCGGGATTCTTCTTTCATCACGTAGCCTACCGTCCCCGAAAAAGACGATCCCGATATTACCTTACCGACCATCGCATATTTGTTTCAGGAGTTTTTCGATGGCCGTGATGATCGCCGCATGCCGTACCCTGACAGCCGCCAGACCTTTGGCATTGGCCAGCCGGGTCAGCTGGTTCAGATTCCGGGCGATGCCTTTGAGCTGGGCCATGAAATCCAGCTGTTCGCGTGTGATTCGCGCCCTTACCGTTCCTCGGTCGATCAGCTGGCGCAGGACTTCGGCAGGCGGTTGTCCTGCTTCGCGGCAGAGGGCCGAGAATCGGAGTTTCCGTTCGGGGCTGAGCCGCGTGCTGACGACGTATTTGCGGATGCGGCCGATACTGACTTTCGGGCGTCCGCCTTGTTTGCCGTATGTTTTTTTCGGTGTTTCCATGATAAGTGGTTTGTAAGCATTTTTTTTCAGACCAGCGGGATTTTACGCCGACCAGCGGGGAAGGCGCAGTTTTCGTCTACGAAAACACAACCTTGCCTTTCTTAAATCTTTACCCCTTTCCGACACGGTGGTTCAATTTCCGCCCTTTCCGCTTTCAGAGCTTGCAGATTATTCCGACAAGAGTGATCTTGCTTATCGGATATAGTTTTCGTGGTCTTAGGTCGGTCTTTTATGCGGGCGATCAGATAGTCGTTTACGTCCTTGTGCCCGCTGTAAAAACTGCTTTGGTCGATTACCTCGCTGCGGGGGCAAAGACGGATCAGATCGGAGGTCGTTTTACGCCCGGCTTCGTCGTTGTCAAAGAAGGCGTGAATCACCGGATGCCGGGAGATAAAGGGAACGGCTTTGGGCAGGTTGACGACCGAGTTCAGAACCGCGGCGTCGATGCGCAGTCGTTCGGGATGTTTCAGCGAGAGATATGCGAGGAAATCCATAAATCCCTCGAAAGCGATTACCGTATCGGAACGGTTGTCGATGGTGGTGATATGTTTGGGCGAGGAGCCGCCTTTGAACCGCTCGGAGCGGAGCTCCCATCCTTCGGCATCGTTGCGGAACCCGACGGCGAAAAAGGCGCGGCCGTTTACCTTGTAGCGAACTTCGCGGCAGAATGCTGCGGCGACCGACGGGACGATGCCGCGCGAGGCGAGATAACCGACCAATGCCGGATGCCGGAGCGAAGCGTCGGAGAGGATGCGGAGCGCGGGGACGGCGGCTGGACGCAAGACCGGCAAGGGACCTCCGGCAGCTGGACGTTCGCCAACACCCGGTGAAAGAGAAACGGAACCGGCGTCCCTTTTTTCACCGTTTTGCAGCCGTCGGACGGCTTCACGGCTGTCGCACCGCTCCAACCGCATCACGAGGGTGAGCAATGTGCCGCCTTCGCCCAGTCCGAAGTCGTACCAGAGATTTTGCACGTAGTCCACTTTGAAACTCGGCGTGCGTTCTTCCCGCAAGGGTGAAAGATACATGTCGTAACCGTTTCGTTCGTATTTGGGCAGAATGCCCCGCCATGCGAGGAATTGCCGGATGCCGATATTTTTCAGATCATTCATAATTTTTGTTTTTCGAAGTTTGCCGATATTGCCTTACTACCTACTACATTTGCGTAATCGTTTGATAAATAATTCGCTATGTGTAGTAACCAAGTTTATGTCACCTTACTACCGTAGTAATTGACGTAGTAGCGTCGTAAGATGCAGTAAGGTGTGTTTTTACATCCTACTACACGCCTGCGTGTTCTTTTTCAATGTTTTGCAGCTGTGTGTAGTAGCGTAGTAACTACAATCCGTAAGAGACGAAAGGATTGGGTGTGATCTTCTCGATGACCCAGCCGTAGACGGGATTTCCGTTGACACGTTTCGAGCGTCGTTCGAACCCGGCCTTGCGCAAGGCTTCGCCCATACGTTTCTCGGAGAGGTTCAGCGACGAATAGCTGCGCAGGTAGTTCAGAATCTCCACGGTGGTCATAAAGCAATCTGCGACGGCATGTTCCGGAGGCTTCTCGAACCCTTTCAGCAGCATTTCGTATTCGATGGTCTGGACATGAAATGCGGCGTTTCCCCGGTGCAGTTCTTCGATTTCGGCTTCGTCGAACCAATAGCGGAATCCGTCGTTCAGGAGTGTTCGGGCTTCGGCATATACCCGATCCATATTGACCCATATCGCCCGGTCGATGTCGATGGATAACACCTCGAAGGGCAGGAAGCGCCGCGAGCCGGTCGGATCGGTCAGAAAGTCGTTCCCGTTCACCGAGGCCATGAAGCTCGCCAAGTGGGGATACTCTTCGATGTAGACGTCGTAGGGCCGCCGGTATTTGACCGAAGGAGCTGTGATGAGGTTCTTCAACTCGTTTTCATCCCGTTTGTTGAGCGTCTTCAGCTGGTCGTCGATGTTGATGAAGAGGTATTCGGCGACCAGCGTCAGCATGTCCTTGTTCTGCGGGTCGATCTTTCCCGTGAAAAGATAACTGGCGAGTGAGCGGGGACAGAGGTTGTCGAGCCATGTGGTCTTGAACTTTCCCTGCTCGCCGGTCAATACCAGGCAGACATGGTTCTGACATCCGAGGTCGTTCATCGCATTGGCGACCACGCCGACGAGCCATTTGGTCAGGTACTCCGACCAATGCCGGGCGTTGCGCACAGTGACGGTCGCGGTCAGTTCGTCGATGGCCTGCGTTCCCGTTGCCGGCGGCAGTTTATGAAAATACGCCTGCACGGGATTCACACGCTCGGAAAAGTCGCTTTCGAGCATGCTGCGCAGGTTCTCCGCCGAGGTGGAGATGCCGATGGTGCGGTCGAGCTCCCGCCGGAAGGAGTTAAGCCGGTATTTGGTCACGGGGAGGAACTCGCCGTCGCTGCTGCGGAACTCCGCACGGCTTTTGACTGTGTTGTAGCGAAAGGCGTAATGCTCCCGCAGGAACTCCTCGATACGCTCGTTCCGGGACTGCTTGCCGGGGACTGCAACGCTGTCTGACACCTTATTTGCCATCTTGTTCGCCGAGAATCCGTTGAATGTCCGAGGTGCGGTAGCGAACCTTGTTCCCGACCTTAACGGCTTTCAGATATCCTTTGCGGTTCCAATGCCAGAGCGTCGCATCGCAAACGCCGCATAGCTCTTTGACCTGTTCTTTGGTCAGGTAACGTTCCTTGCGGGCTTCGGCGACTTGTGCAGCCAGCTCTTCTTTGGCGCGGTCGATAAGGCTTTTGGAGAAAGCCAACAGATCCTCGCCGCTTACCTCCAGCCGGATGCTGCCCGGAGCATCCCGGAGGATGGATAATAAATCTTTCATACATTGCTTTCCGCCCGTTGTGAGGCGCAGCCTTCCGGCGGACGGGAAAGCAACGCCGCCGCCCGGAAATCCGAGCGACGGCGCAAATATAATGTTATGATTGAGCGATATTTAAGCGTTTAATTCGCGGTGTGTTAAGGCGAATTTAACGAGCCTTATTGCGATAGAAAATCTTTTATTTCCCGGATGATAAGGGCCTCGCCGCCCCGACTGCTGACGGCCGATCCGATAAGCAACGGTTCCGTCAGGCGGCTGTATGCTTCCTGTATGCCCCGCTCGTGGACGATGCGGATGTCTGAGCCGTATTCTGCTTGCAGGGCATCGCGGAACGGTTTGATGTTGATGGGAACTACCAGATAGCGCAATTCATCGAGTGCGATCTTCAGACGTGCGATGTCGGTCTGGGTGTGTCTCTTCGTGATGTATTCGCCGATCTTTTGCCGCAACACGTCGGGATGCGTGACAGCCGGTGAAAACATGTCCACCAATGATTTGGTCGTACTCGGCCGGCCGGGTTTCCTCTTTTCACCCGCATCTTCGGCCGGAAGAGTGCCCGCGGCCCATTCCAGCACCCGGTCGCTTTCGGCCAGCCGCATCGCTTCGCGGTGGGCATCCCAGTCCTGCTTGGTGCGCAGTTCTAATTTGATGGAGCGGGAGATCAGCAGTCTGATCGTGGCGCTCATGGTCATCTTCTGCAAGAATCCCAGATCGGGCGAGTGCCGCAGCTCTTCGCAACGCTCTACCATCCGTTCGAAACTCTTGCCGAAGTAGAGCCAGCAAAGCATCGCCGGGAGCGTGGAATCCTTGCCGGGCTGTTCGCACTCCCGGATGATCTTGCCGGCAAGGTCGTGTTGTCGGGCCGCCTGTTCGATCTCATCGACATGCTCGAACAGTCCTTCATTGGCTTTGTCGGACATGAGGCGCCGGTACCGGGGGATAAGGGACATGGCTTGGAATATGACCGACTGGCACCCTGCATAGTCACGGGCGTTCATCGCCTCTTCGAATGCGGCGTATTCGTCGGGGTGGGTGTTCATCCATTCCCGCAACTTCGCTTTGAAAGCCTCGTATTCCTGCTGGCCCATAAGTCGTTTCCTGTTACAATCCGATTTTCAGGTAAGAATCCCGCCGTCCGAGATACATATTCCGGTAATTCTCTTTCAATTCATCGGATAAATAGGAGTTGGCGATCAGCGTATCTAAAAGCGGATAAGAGGTGCAGAATTTGTCGAGTTCCCGTCGGATAGTTTTGTCGGGGAGCCCTAATCTTTTGCCGAATTCCCGGAAAGTTGTGCTGTTGGTCATTCCATAAGGCATAGATTCGGCGGCATTGTCTTTCAGCAACCCTTTGTCGAGAGCGAATATCCGGTCGTCTTCATGCAGTTTGGTATTTATCAGGTCGTATGCCGGGGACAGACGGAAATCGCCTGATTCGGTTTCGAGTACCGAAAAATTTTTCAGATGGGCGTCGCCGTTGCAAATCAGAAAATTGAATATGATGAGATCGAAAAATTTCAGGGTCTCTACTTTCCATGCGGGCAGGTATCGTCGAATTAACTCTCCGCATTCTTCGTATGTCAAGTACTCATATTTGTAATTCTTACCGCCGTTTTGCGTAGTCAGTCCGGCGAGCGATGCGAAATCTTCTTTTCTGCGCTTTGTGCCGTCGGGTTTGACATCGAACCGTTTGGTGATATAAGCCGGTTCTCCTCCTTTGAAAAAGCAAAGTCCGTTTGCGGCGGTTTCGATTCCGAATACCTGTGACGCGATTTGCATGGTCAGATTCTCATTCGCGGAACTATATATCCGGTTGCGGAAATCGCTTAACTTCGGTTTGAGGATATAGTAGCCTTGTTCGCCTTTTTGAGTTAAAGCCAGTTTACCGTTGCGAACGATCATCGAATATTTGGGTTGTACTCCCGACAGCGAGATTCGCTCCTGATTGTGCAGAAACTCTTCTTGGGCTGCGGAATTGTTGTCGTCATCAATGGGTGTATAATCCAAAAATGGAGACACTTGCCGGCCGTCGAACAGATGTTTTATCGCAATCGGAGAGTAGCTGTCATATCCTTCGGCCAATGTGGATGGGCAAATCGTAATCGGGTTCATTGTTATAGGGGTTTTACGGTTACTGCTCCGGCAACATCCGTTTGCGCTGTTGCCAGCAGAATGCCGAAATGGTCGTTTTCATCGATATGCAGCATGCGGGATTGAACGATGCGGTTGCGGCCCTCGGAAAGCATGTTGCTGAAAAAGGGGAACAGATAGGCTGATCTATACTCCTGTTGTGTTTTGGGTAATGTCAGACTGACGGCTGGCTGCATATCATCAGCATAGTATGTATCATCGTATTTGAAAACATATTCAGTCGGCGATATTTCTGTCAATATGCCGGCTAACTTGCCATTCATGTATACTGCCCCTTGTCTCATTGTATATTTGTACTTAGTTAATTAAATTTGAATAGTAAAGACATCAGAGTATGGAATAAGTCCGATCTCTCATTGGTCTTCTAAACCGGGAATTATGTTCTGACCCCATACTCTTTACATCAGAATCCGGATAGTTCGTAAGGTGTTTGAGCCCGCATTCGCAATGAAGGACCAAGATGTAAGCGATGTCGTTAGAACCAAAAAACGAACGGCCATGAGGTACATTGGAATCGACGTGAGCAAGGCTACATTCGTGGTAGCTTACTCCTCCGACAAAGGCGGGGAGATCCGTACTTTTAACAACACGACCGCTGGTATCAGACAGTTTATCGGGACTCTCCCCAAAGATGGCAGTATCCACTGTGTTATGGAGGCGACAGGGAACTACAGTGCCTTGCTGCTGTATATGCTCAATGTCGCCGGAATTACTGTCAGCATGGAGAATCCGCTGAAGGTAAAGAACTTCGCCAAAGCCATGCTCTCTACGATCAAGACCGATAAGAGCGATGCACGACTCATTACCTTGTACGGAGAGAAGATGAACCCGCGTCCTTTCAAGGTCCAGGGAGAGGCCATCCTGCGGCTCCGACAGAAAAGAACCGTCATTCGCCAACTTACTAAGCAGATTACCGCCATGTCGAACCTTCGTGGCTCTCTCGCATGTCTGCCTGTCCCGGACAAAGGTGCAACTCATACCGTAGACGAAACGATCAAGTTCCTTGAAAAGAAGCGTGACAGGCTTCAGTCGGAACTCACGGATCTTGTCGAAGTCGAGTTCAGCCGGCAACTCGCACTCCTGACAACCATCAAAGGTATAGGCATAACGCTCGCCACGGCGCTCATCATCACTACCGGAGGATTCACTTACTTCCAGAATGCCAAGCAGGTGTCCCGCTATCTCGGTATCTGTCCCACTTACGAACAATCCGGAACTTCGGTAAACATCAAAGGGCATATCAACCGAAACGGAGACGCATACACCAGAGGACTTCTCTATATCGCCGCTTGGCCTGCCAGTAGGTTCAATGCCCAATGCAAAGAGACTTATACGAGGCTCAGGCAAAACGGAAAGTCGGGAAAACTCGCTATGATCGCTGTCGCAAATAAACTCGTCAGGCAGGCTTTTGCTGTTGTTGCGCACGATAAAGAATATGTCGACGGATTCGTCTCCAACAGACCTTAGCAGGAACCATTCTCCGATATTATTACTCTTTTTCCGCATTTTTTAATATAGTTCGTAATTCATTCCGCTGTTTGACTCCGATTTGTAGTTCCAGCCCCAGCGTATCGAGTATTTTTTCAAGAACTTCGACCGTGGGATTCCCTTCTCCGCGCTCAATTTTTGTGAGCGTATTGATACCCACACCGGCCAATTCCGCAAGTGTCCGTTGCGTTATTTTCAATATCTTGCGGCGCTCTTTTATTGCATTCCCGACTTTGTTCATAAATCCCAGTTTAATGTGATTTTAATGCAAATATAGCGCAATTTATGGATAAGTCAAATAAAATCACTGTTTGCTGTGATTTATGATTGCGGGTTAATGCTCGTTGAATTCCGACCGCGCTGCGGACGCAATTATCTCCTTTACGACAACAAATTTACTAATTCTTTTTTCATTTCATCGTCGATGGTGCGATAACGTGCGAAAGCCTTGCTGCCTTCCTTATGTCCGCTTAAAGCTCCGACCAGATTGGGATCTTTGACTTGCTTGTACAGGTTTCCGACGAATGTTCGGCGGGCCAGATGCGACGAGGCGATCTCGTAAAGCACCCTTTTTTCTTCTTCGCGGGTGGTGGGGTTTATGACCGTAACCAACCGCTTCAATCCGGCGGCTTTGAAAATCCGCTTGATCGCCATATTGTATTTCTGCTCGGAGATGAACGGCAGCAGTTTGTCGCCGTCCAGACCTTTGTAACGGGCTGCGATCTCTTTGGCTGTCTGATTCAGCGGAACCCGCACGGTCAGCGGTCGCCCTTCCTTGGTCTTGCGCGGTATGTACTCGATGGCTCCGTCGATCAGATTCGATTTCGTCATTTTCAGCAGATCACCCACCCGGCAGCCGATCAGGCATTGAAAAACGAAGATGTCGCGCTGAACGGCCAGTTGCGGATGCCGCATCAGATTCGTGCCGTAAATCTTGTGCAACTCCTCGACCGTGATATAATAAGGCGTTCCGTATGTGCATTCCTCCAACGGGAAATCGTCGAACGGTCGGTTACGGGTCTTTTTGTTGTTGTTGCACCAGTAGAAGAAAGTTCGGATGCGCGAGAAACAATCCAATAACGTATTCTTTCCTCTGGGTTGCGGCGTGCGTGCTTCGGGTATAGCTTCGTAGATTTCCGGGTAAAGAGCGCAGTAGCGGTATTCATTTTCCAAAAATTCCCAAATATCCCGCAAGGTGTCGGCCGTTACTTGATCGATGTCCAATACGAATGCTTTTTGCCCCCTCTTGGTTGTCCGGATATAAAGTTCATACCGCTGTAATCCTCGTTTGATGACCCGGTAATTCTTTTTGCGGACATCGGAAAGACGGTGCTTTTCGAGGAACTCGTCGAACAATGCGATCAACGTCGGCTTGGCGGTTTCTTCCGTGGCTGTTTCGACATTGTACTTTTGCGGATTGTAATATTGTTCCAATGCCTCTTTTAGCCACTCTTTCTGCGGTTCTGTCGTCTGTCGGGACTGATAGGCTTTTTCGAGGTAGGACTTGAGTTTGCGGGCTTCATCGTTGTAATAGGAACGCATTTCGTCGTCGCAAACGATTTTGCTTTTGACCTGTTCGGCCTTGTCATCCCAAAGATTGGGGTTGATGGTGAGCCGGGTCGGTGCGACCATATCTACCTGTCTGCCATCCCGCAGACGTGCGTAAATGGTCGCCTTCGATTCTGTATCATAGCGTTTTACGCTCTTTTTGATGATGAGAGTTATTTTCATAGTACCCAGATTCCGGATTGACAGAGCAAAAATACGAAAAATTCCCCACATTTTCCCCACATCTGCTAAAATATGTTCAATCTGAATTTATCTGGTAAAATGATTGAATATTTATATATTATTGATAATAAATAAAATAAATATAAATTTATTCATTCTTGCCTCTATTTAAGTTTAATAGAATTTAATATATTCAAATGCGGCTCCGGGTACAGGAAAAATCGCTTAATTTGTTGGTTATGACAAGTTAAGCGATTTTTTTGATTGTTCCCGCATGTGAAAATATGCTCTTGGGTGGGTTATCTTTTGTGAGATGGCTGGAATATATCCAATGATTCGTCATAGATCGGGCTGTCGATCCCGAGGAATGACAGGACGCTGTGAAAGACATGATACTGCCCGACCTTTTTCTCCGGATCTATTTCCAGCGCTTCATCCGATGTCCACACGATGAACGGGATCTCGATCTGTTCCTTCGGCGCGACAAGTATGGGCACGCCGTGCATATACAGATTCCCCTCGCCGAGGGACTCTCCGTGGTCGGATACGAAGATCACGCAACTGCGCCTTTGGGGAATCCCGCGAAGAATTTCTATTACGGAATGAATGAGATAATCCGTGTAGACGATGGTGTTG
>ERZ507033.864-NODE-864-length-12444-cov-6.767616_pt1 | contig 12444 bp, 9 predicted proteins | sample MGYA00512874_ERZ507033 | MGnify/ENA metagenome assembly ERZ507033
CATGGCCTACCCCATCGCCAACTACTTCCTGGGCAAGGCCTGCGGACCCTTTACCTACTTTGTCCCCTTTATGACGGTGGCGGTCACCGGGTCGGTCATCGCCTGTGTGCTGGTGTACATCCTCAAGAAGAACGGGGCCATGGCGGAGCTGAGCCGGGGCAGCATTGTTGCCGGGCGCCTCTCCGACGGCACCCCCGCCGTATTTGCCACCGGCGTCAACAGCCAGGGCATGGCCATGACGGATGTGCTGATCTGGCAGGAGAACGGCGGCCTGACCAACGTGGTCCAGGACCGCTTTACCGGCCTGACCTCCGCCGTATACCCCTATATGCAGCTGGCGCCCCAGGATATCGACGGCGACGGCTGCATCGAAATCCCGGCCCCGGAGCAGCCTGCCAAGGCCGACACAGCCAACACGGCGGCGGCCAAGGGACTGGTAAAATGGATTTCCTACGACAAAGACGGCGACAGCGCGAGCCTGACCGTAACGTATCACGATCTGGCCGCCGGGTGGTATTTCCGCCTGCCGGACGGATGGGGCGGAGGGATCACCTACACCACCGCCGACAACGGCGCGTATGAAAATCAGGTGGTGCTGCTGTGCAGCGGGCAGCCGGTGGTGGCCCTGTATACCCTTACCGGCGACAACCGGGAAAAGCGCGCCATGATGGGCGGGCGCATTGCCCTGCGCCGCCAGAACGGCGTCACCTATGCCGGTGAGCTGCTGGACGGCGCTGCCTCCTGCCGCCTGGATGAGGAGACCCTGCGCCAGTGCTTTAATCTGATCGTGGCCCGGTGGGGCGCGTAAAATCGGAAGAAAGGAACGTCAGATCCATGAGAAAGGTAATGGTCCTGGAGGATGAAGCCAGCATCCGCAGCTTTATCGTCATCAACCTGCGCCGGGCGGGCTATGAGGTGGTGGAGGCCGAGACCGGCGAGGAGGCCCTGGATAAGCTCCACGCCAATCCGGACACCCTGGTGGCCTTGCTGGACGTGATGCTGCCGGGCATCGACGGCTTCGAGGTATGCCGCCGCATCCGGGCCACCAATCCCCGCATCGGCATCATCATGCTGACGGCCCGGTCCCAGGAGATGGACAAGGTCACGGGCCTGATGAACGGGGCCGACGACTATGTGACCAAGCCCTTCTCCCCGGCGGAGCTTACCGCCCGGGTGGACGCCCTGATCCGCCGCAGCGGCGGCGCCAGCCACGAGCCCCCGGCGGGCACCATCAGCCAGCCCCCCTTCCTGCTGAACACACGCAACCGCACCCTGGAGAAAAACGGCCAGCGCATCAAGCTGACCCAGGTGGAGTATTCCATCATGCGGATGTTTATGGAAAATCCCGGCAAGGCCCTGTCCCGGGAGGAGATCCTGGACCTGGTGTGGGGCCGGGACTATTTCGGCGAGCTGAAGATCGTGGACGTCAACGTCCGCCGTCTGCGGCTGAAGATCGAGGACAACGCCACCAACCCCACCTATATCACCACAGTGTGGGGCTTTGGCTATAAGTGGGGCTTCTGATACCATGGGAACGCAAACGGACAACAGATTGCGGCTGTTTACCCCCGGCGGGGGGAAGCGGCTGAAGCTCCGGGGCCTGCGCCGTCGGTGGCTGGCCAGCAGCGTGGGGCCCATCGTCATCATTCTGGCCCTGACGGGGATTCTCACCGCTGTGACCATCAGCTCCAACCTCTATGGCCGGGCCCGCTCCACCCTGGAGGCCAAGGCAAAATCCGGGGCGGACTATTTCAGCGCCTACAGCATGGGCAGCTACAGCGAGTATTACCGCCGGGCCGCCCAGTACACCGCGGACTTTGCCACCAGCGACAGCCTGGGCAAGACCGTGGAGCTGCAATTTATCAACGGCAAGCGCCAGGTGGAGCTGTCCACCCGAGGGGCCGTGGCCGGCAGCACCCCCGCCACGATGGATGTGAATCGCGCCGTGGAAACCGGCAAAACCGCCACATTCACCGGCCGGGACCCCCTGACCGGCGAGAACATTCTGGCCGTGTCCAGCCCCCTGTTCTACAACGGCGCGGTGGTGGGCGTTATGCGCTACGTCACCTCCACCCATCTGATGGACCAGCAGCTCTGGCTGACGGTGCTGGTGATCGCCGCCATCATCGCGGCGGTGATCTTTCTGATCTTCGTATCCAACCTGATCTTCATCAACAACGTGGTGACGCCGGTGGCGGAGGTGTCCGAGGCCGCCAAGCGCATTTCCTCCGGCAGCTACGGCATCCAGATCAGCAACAAATACTCCGACGAGCTGGGCCAGCTGGTGGACAACATCAACAACATGTCCCTGAAGATCAGTCAAAGCGAAAAAATACAGACGGAGTTCATCTCCTCCGTGTCCCACGAGCTGCGCACCCCGCTGACGGCCATCAGCGGCTGGGGCGAGACGCTGCTGGGCGATGAGACCGGCGACCCCCGCCAGCTGCGCCGGGGCCTGCGCATCATTGTCAAGGAGGCCCGCCGCCTGACGGGCATGGTGGAGGAGCTGCTGGAATTTTCCAAAATGCAGGACGGCCGCTTTACCCTCCAGGTGGAGGAAATGGACCTGCAGGCGGAGCTGGAGGACGCCATCTATACCTATCGCGAGCTGTTCCGCCAGGACGGCATCCAGCTGAACTACCACAGCGGGCAGGAGCTGTATACCGACCCGATCTCCGGCGACCCTCAGCGGCTGAAGCAGGTGTTCTGCAACGTGCTGGACAACGCCGCCAAGCACGGCGGGGCAGGCAAGCGCATCGACGTGGACATGACCCGGGAGGGGGAGTGCTATGTGGTGCGCATCCGGGACTACGGCCCCGGCATTCCTCCGGCGGAGCTGCCCTTTGTGAAGCAGAAGTTCTATAAGGGGTCCTCCAAGGCCCGGGGCAGCGGCATCGGCCTGGCCGTGTGCGACGAGATCGTCCAGCGCCACGGCGGCGCCTTCGACATCGGCAATGCCGACGGCGGCGGTGCCATCGTCACCATCCGGCTGCCCATCTCCGGCCAGGAGCTGTAAAAAATCGAACGCCTGTTGCATTTTTGCGGCGGGTGTGTTATGATACTGGAAAGGAACCCATTCCCCATGGAAAAAAACAACAAGCAATTCCGCACCTCCATCGGCGGTCAGGCCCTGATCGAGGGCATTCTCATGCGCGGGCCGGAAAAGCAGGCCATCGTGGTCCGCTCGCCGGAGGGCCTGGTGACCCGGGTGGAGGAGCTGACCCTGGTCAGGGACAAGTACCCCATCCTGGGCTGGCCCATCATTCGGGGGGCCGTCACGTTTCTGGACTCCATGGTCCGGGGCGTCAAGGCCCTGATGTTCTCCGCCGATTACTATCCCGATGATGAAAATACCCAGCCCTCCAAGCTGGACCAATGGCTGGAGGCCCACATTCCGGCGGAAAAGCTCCAGTCGGTGCTGGTGTGGGTGTCGGTGCTTCTGTCCCTGGGGCTGACGCTGCTGCTGTTCATGCTGCTGCCCACGTTTATTGCCGGGCTGTTCCATGCCCGCCACGCCGCCGTCCACAACCTCATCGAGGGGGCGGTGAAGATCGCGATCTTCCTGGGATATCTGATCCTCTGCTCCAGGCAGAAGGACGTGCGCCGGGTGTTCTGCTATCACGGGGCGGAGCATAAGACCATCTTCTGCTATGAGGCGGGGCTGCCGCTGACGGTGGAAAACGCCCGCATCCAGCCCAAGCACCATCCCCGCTGCGGCACCAGCTTTCTGTTCGTGGTGATCGTGGTGTCCATTCTGTGCAGCAGCATCGTGTTCAGCTATGTCAACTGGCAGAATCTGTGGGTCCGGGTGGGCATGCACCTGCTGCTGCTGATCCCGGTGGTGGGCGTCACCTATGAGTTCAACCGCTTTGTGGGCCGCCACGACAACGCCGTCACCCGTATTCTGTCCGCCCCGGGCATGTGGCTTCAGAATTTCACCACCAACGAGCCGGACGACTCCATGCTGGAGGTGGCCATTGAGGCCCTGAAGCTGGTGCTCCCGGAGGAGCAGGGAAAGGACAAGTGGTAAGCGCCTTCCAAAATGCGCTGCACCGCATTTTGGAGCAGATTGTATTCCGTATGACGGCAGGAGGACCGGATGGCTACTACATACAACGACCTGACACTGGATATCCGGCGTCAGCTGCGGCAGGCGGGCATCGAGGCCGCCACCCTGGAGGCCCGGGAGCTGGTGTGCTTCGCCGCCGGAAAGGATAAGGCCCGGCTGCTGCGGGACGGCGCGCTGTACGCGTCCCCGGAGGTGGAGGAGGAGGCCTGGGCCCTGGCCCGCCGCCGTCTGGCCGGGGAGCCGGTGGCATACCTTATCGGCGAGTGGGAGTTCTACGGCCTGCCCCTGGACATCTCCGAAAGCGTACTGATCCCCCGGCCCGACACCGAGACCCTGGCCGAGGCCGCCATTGACTGGCTGGCGCAGCAGGACGGCCCCCGGGTGCTGGATCTGTGCGCCGGATCCGGGTGCCTGGGTCTGGCCATCGCCAGCCAGGTGAAGGACGCCCGGGTGGTGCTGGGGGAGCTCAGCGATGGGGCCCTGCGCATCTGCCGCCAGAATATCCGCCGCAACGGCCTGACGGGCCGGGTGACGGCCATGCAGCTGGACGCCCTGCACCCGCCGCTCCAGCGGCTGGGGGACTTTGACTGCATCGTCAGCAATCCCCCCTATATTCCCACCGGCGACCTGCCGGGGCTGGACCCCTCCGTCCGGGATTATGAGCCCCATATGGCCCTGGACGGAGGCGCCGACGGGCTGGACTTCTACCGGGCCATCCTGCGGCATTGGCCTGCGGTGCTGCATCCCGGCTCCCGGCTCTATTTTGAGGTGGGCATCGGCCAGGCCGACGATGTGCTGCGGCTCATGCGCAGCGTGGGCTTCGGCGACCTGGAAATTCTCCCGGACCCGGCGGGCATTCCCCGGGTGGTGCTGGGAGCCCTGTATCAGGAGATCTGACTGTCCGCTTTTCCGGACAGTATTTGTGATAGCATTATGGCAATCAATTAGAGGAGGAGACGAAAATGGCAGCGAAAAAGGATACGTCCGCCGCAGTCCCTGCGGGTTCCGACAAAAAAAAGGCCCTGGAGACCGCCATGCAGCAGATCGAGAAGATGTACGGCAAGGGCTCCATCATGCGCTACGGCGAAAACGCCGAGACCAACGTGGAGGCCATCCCCACCGGCTCCCTGGCCCTGGACCTGGCCCTGGGCATCGGCGGCGTGCCCCGTGGCCGCATCATCGAGATCTACGGACCGGAGTCCTCCGGTAAGACCACTCTGGCCCTGCACATTCTGGCCCAGGCCCAGAAGCTGGGCGGCGAGGTGGCCTTTGTGGATGCCGAGCACGCCCTGGACCCCACCTATGCCCGGGCGCTGGGGGTTCGGATCGAGGATATGCTCATCTCCCAGCCGGACACCGGCGAGCAGGCCCTGGAGATCACCGAGGCCCTGGTCCGCTCCGGCGCCATCGACGTGGTGGTGGTGGACTCCGTGGCTGCCCTGGTGCCCCGGGCGGAGATCGAGGGCGAGATGGGCGACAGCTTCGTGGGCCTGCACGCCCGGCTGATGAGCCAGGCTCTGCGCAAGCTCACCGGCGTCATCGCCAAAACCAACAGCATCGTCATCTTCATCAACCAGCTGCGGGAGAAGGTGGGCGTGATGTACGGCAACCCCGAGGTCACTACCGGCGGCCGGGCCCTGAAGTTCTATGCCTCCGTCCGCATCGACGTGCGGCGCATCGAGGCCCTGAAGTCCGGCGGCGAGATCATCGGCAACCGCACCCGGGCCAAGGTGGTGAAGAATAAGGTGGCGCCCCCCTTCCGGGAGGCGGAGTTTGACATCATGTACGGCGAGGGCATCAGCCGCCTGGGCGAGATGCTGGACCTGGGCGTGAAGCTGGACCTGGTCCAGAAAAGCGGCTCCTGGTTCAACATGGGGGATATCCGCCTGGGACAGGGCCGCGACGCCGCCAAGCAGTATTTCCGGGACCACCCCGACGAGGCTGACAAGCTGGAGGCCGCCATCCGCCGGGACTTTCATAAGCTGATGAGCAGTCAGTCCAAGATTGCCGCCAAGGCAGCCGGCCGGGCGGTGGACGTGTCCGCCGACGACTTCGACGATGACGCGGATTGAGCGCATCCAGCCGTCCCTGCATAAAAAGGACCGGGTGCTGGTGTATCTCACCGGCGGCGACCTGCTGCGCATCACACCGGAGGAGCTGCTGCGGTTTGGCCTGCGGCCGGGCCAGGAGCTGACGGAGGATGTGCTGGAGGAGCTGCGCCGGGCTGCCGCCCGGTCCCAGACCCGCCAGCGGGCGGCAGAGCTGGCCGCAGGCCGGATGCTGTCCCGGAAGGAGCTGTCGGACCGGCTGGTGAAGAAGGGGGCCGACCCCCGGGAGGCCCAGGAGACCGCCCAGTGGCTGGCGGACCTGGGCGCGGTGGACGACGCCGCCTATGCCGGGGTCATCGCCCGGCACTACGCCGCCATGGGCTACGGCCCCGGCCGCGTCCGCCAGGAGCTCCAGCGCCGGGGGGTGCCCCGGGACCTGTGGGAGGATGCCCTGGCCCAGCTGCCGGACCCGGAGGAGGCCATCGACAAATTTTTGGCCGCCAAGCTCCGGGGCAAGACGCCGGACCGGGCCACGCTCCAGCGGCTGTCCGCCGCGCTTCAGCGCCGGGGCTTCCAATGGCAGGATATCCGCCCCGCCCTGGCCCGGCTGGACCGGGACATGGAGGAATGAGCTCCCGCTGGCGGCGAAAGCAGTCACCTGCCGGAGACACCCCGGCAGCATTCAATACCCGAATAATCAGAGGAAACAGAGCATGAACGTATCATTCATATCCCTGGGCTGCGACAAGAACCGGGTGAACACCGAGCAGATGATGGCCCTGTGTCTCCAGGCCGGCATCACCGTCCAGGAGGACTGCCCCGGCAGCGACGTGGTGGTCATCAACACCTGCGGCTTTATCGACAGCGCCAAAAGCGAGGCCATCGACACCATTCTCTCCGCCGCCCAGCTGAAGGACGCCGGGGAAATTCAGAAGATTCTCGTCACCGGCTGCCTGAGCCAGCGGTATCAGGCCGATATCCTGGATGAGCTGCCGGAGATCGACGGCATCATGGGCACCGGCTGCTTCGGCGACATCGTGCTTGCCCTGGAGCAGGTGATGAACGGCCAGGAGTGCCGCCACTTTGCGGATATCAACGGCCCTGTGGAGGAGCTGCCCCGGGTGCTGTCCACTCCCCGGCAGTACGCCTATCTCCGCATCGCCGAGGGGTGCAGCAACCGCTGCGCCTATTGCGTGATCCCCTCCCTGCGGGGCAACTACCGCTCCCGCCGGATGGAGGACATTTTGCAGGAGGCCCAGGCCCTGGCGGACGACGGCGTGCAGGAGTGCATCGTCATCGCCCAGGATATTACCCGCTACGGCATGGACCTGTACGGGGAGCGGAAGCTGCCGGAGCTGCTGCGGGCTCTGTGCAGGCTGCCCTTCCACTGGATCCGGCTGCACTATCTCTACCCCGACAACCTGTCCGACGAGTTGATTGACACCATCGCCGGGGAGGAGAAGATCTGCAACTACCTGGACATCCCCATCCAGCACTGCAACGATACCGTGCTGAAGGCCATGCGCCGGCGGGAGACCAAGGCCGGGCTGGAGGCCCTGTTTGCTGACCTGCGCCGCCGTATCCCCGGCGTGGTGCTGCGCACCAGCCTCATCACCGGCCTGCCCTACGAGGACGAGGCCGCCTTTGAGGAGCTGTGCGACTTCCTGGGGGAGCAGAAGCTCCAGCGGGTGGGGGCCTTTGCCTACTCCCCGGAGGAGGGGACCCCGGCGGCGAAAATGCTCAACCGGGTGGACGCCGACGAGGCCCGGCACCGGGCGGAGCTGGTGATGGAGGTCCAGGCCCAGGTCATGGACCAGTTCAACGACAGCCGCATGGGCGACACCGTGGAGGTGCTGTGCGACGGCTGGGACGGCCAGTCCATGAGCTATGTGGGCCGCAGCTATGCCGAGAGCCCCGGCATCGACGGCAGCATTTACTTCACATCCGACAGCCCCGTGGAGGCGGGGGACTTTGTCCGTGTGCGCATCACCGGCGCCATGGACGGCGAGCTTACCGGTGAACGAACGGAGGAATGAACCATGCCTATGAACACAGCCAACAAACTGACCCTGCTCCGGGTGTTCCTGATCCCGGTGTTTCTGGTGGTGGCCTACTGGGGCTTTCCCGGCAGCCGCTATGTGGCCCTGGCCATCTACATCGTGGCCTGCCTGACGGACCTGCTGGACGGGTACATTGCCCGGCATTATAACCAGGTGTCGGACTTCGGCAAGTTTGCCGATCCCCTGGCGGACAAGTGCCTGGTGATGGCGGCCCTGTGCTGGTTCGTGGAAACCGGCGATATGGTGGGCTGGGTGCTGGCCGCAGTGCTGCTGCGGGAGTTCGCCGTGTCCGGCATGCGGCTCATCGCCGTGGAAAAGGGCCGGGTCATCGCCGCAGGCTGGTCCGGCAAGGTAAAGACCGCCAGCACCATGGTGTGCATCTGCCTGATGCTGTTCGGCATTCCCCACTGGCTGAACCTGGCGTGCCAGGGGGTGATCCTGGTGACCACGGTGTACTCCGGCGTGGAGTATTTCGTGAAAAACTGGGACGTGTTTTCCGAAAAGTGAAAAACAGATTCCCGGGCCCAATGGACCCGGGAATTTTCTGCGCCAAAATTTTACATAGATTTTACTTACCCATTACAACGGATTTGACAAAGGCCCTGTATACTGAGAAGTGTAAAAGAGCGTGTGTCAAAATGTAAAAACGACGAATAGAGGGAGTAACATCTATGGATATTTTCAATGTGCTGACCCTGGTAGGCGGCCTGTGCCTGTTCCTGTTCGGCATGAACCTGATGGGCCAGGCCCTGGAGCGCCGGGCCGGCGGTAAGCTGCGCAGTCTCCTGGATAAGATGACCAGCCGGGTGTTTGTGGGCTTTCTGACGGGCCTGGGCATCACCGCCATCATTCAGAGCTCCTCGGCCACCACAGTGATGGTGGTAGGCTTTGTCAACTCCGGCCTCATGACCCTGCGTCAGGCCATCAACGTCATTATGGGCGCCAATGTGGGCACCACCGTCACCGCCTGGCTACTGAGCCTGGCGGGCATCGACAGCGGCAGCCTGTGGATCCAGCTGCTGAAGCCCTCCTCTTTTACCCCGGTGCTGGCGCTGGTGGGCATCATCTTCTACATGTTCTGCAAGGACGCCAAAAAGAAGGACACCGGCACCATTCTGCTGGGCTTTGCCACCCTGATGTTCGGCATGGAGACCATGAGCGGCGCGGTGGCGGGGCTGAAGGATGTGCCGGAGTTCACCCAGCTGTTCCTGATGTTCCGCAACCCGGTGCTGGGCGTGCTGGTGGGCGCGGTGCTGACGGGGATTATCCAGTCCTCCTCCGCCTCGGTGGGCATTCTCCAGGCGCTGTCTGTCACCGGAAGCGTCAGCTATGCCGCCGCCATCCCGATCATCATGGGTCAGAACATCGGCACCTGCGTCACGGCCATACTGTCCTCCGTGGGCACCAATAAAAACGCCCGCCGGGCCGCCGTGGTCCACCTGATGTTCAACGTCATCGGCGTGGTGGTGCTGCTGACGGTGTACTGCGTGGTCAAGGCTCTGTTTGCCCCGGCTATTCTGGACCGGCCTGCCACCATGTACGGCATCGCCATTGCCCACTCCGTGTTCAACATCCTGTGCACGGCCATGCTGCTGCCTGCCGGCGGCCTGCTGGAAAAGCTGGCCATTCTCACCATTCCGGATTCGCCGGAAAAGGAAAGCTTTGCGCTGCTGGATGACCGCCTGCTGAACACCCCTGCCGTGGCTGTGGAGCGCGCCCGCTCTGCTACGGCTGAAATGGCAGAGCTTGCCCGTGTGGGCGTGATGCAGGCCATGAGCCTGACTCATGAGTGGAACGACACCCTTGCGCAGAAAGTCCGCGAGGAAGAGACGCAGGTAGACCGTTACGAGGACGCTCTCGGCACCTATCTCGTCAAGCTTTCCAGCCGTGAGCTGAACCATGCGGACAGCCAGAGCGTGAATACTCTGCTCCACACCATCAGCGATTTTGAGCGCATCAGCGACCATTCCGTAAACCTGCTGGAATCCGCCGAGGAGATGCACACCAAAGACATCCAGTTCTCGCAGGATGCCCGGGATGAGCTGCAGGTGCTGGAAGATGCCGTGCAGGATATCCTGAACCGCACCACCGATGCCTTCCATAAAGGCGACCTGCACCTTGCCAGCAAGGTGGAACCGCTGGAAGCCGTGGTCAATGAGCTGGTGCGCGCCATCAAAGCCCATCATATCGCCCGCCTGCAGGCCGGCAACTGCTCCATCGAGTACGGCTTTGTTCTGGATGACCTGCTGACCAACTATGAGCGCGTGTGTGACCACTGCAGCAATGTTGCCGTTGCACAGATCGAGGTCGCACAGGACAGTTTTGATACCCACGCTTACCTCAACGAGCTGCGTCACGGCAGTGACACCAAGGAAAGCGAGGAATTCCATCGTCGTTTGGACCGTTACCGTGAGCGCTATCTTTTCCCTGAAAATCAGTCTGCGGAGGATTTTGACAAATGATCTATATTGTGGAAGACGATGCCGCCATCCGGGAACTGGAGCAGTATGCCCTGCAGTCCAGCGGATACGAGGTGGCCAGCTTTGAGAGCTCGGAGCCCTTCTGGCAGGCCATGCACGCTGCAGAGCCGGAGCTGGTGATCCTGGACGTGATGCTGCCCGGTGAGGACGGCTTCTCCATCCTGAAAAAGCTGCGCAACACCCCTTCCCTGCGGCGGCTGCCCATCATCATGGTCACGGCCAAGTCCAGCGAGCTGGACACGGTGCGCGGGCTGGACTGCGGCGCAGATGATTACATCACAAAGCCCTTTGGCATCATGGAGTTTCTGAGCCGGGTGCGTGCTGCCCTGCGCCGCTCGGCTCCGGAAGCACGTCCCAATGTGCTCAGCTTTCACGAGATCCTGCTGGACAATGCCCGTCACAACGTAACTGTGAGCGGAACGCCGGTGGAGCTGACCTACAAGGAGTACAGCCTGCTGCGTTTGCTGCTGGAAAACACCAATCTGGTGGTGACACGCGAGACCATTCTGCAGGTGGTGTGGGGCACCGACATTTCGGTGGAGAGCCGCACTGTGGATATGCATATCCGCACCCTGCGCAAAAAGCTGGGGGATGCCGGCAAATACATCTGCACTGTGCGCAAGGTGGGTTACAAGCTGACCGATGAAGAGGAGGCCGGTGAAGAATGAAGCTGCGCAGCATGGAAGAAAAGATCAGCTACCGACTGTTTCTGATGGGTTTCTTTGGTCTGTTGTTTACAGCGGCACTGTGTATCTTTGTGTTTCATAAAGCCTTTACTACACAGGCATGGACCGGCCTTGAGCGGGAGGCGGAACTGGTCAGTGCCGGATACGATCTGGTGCAGGATCCGCAGCAGCTTACTTCTTTTGTTTCCAATGATCTGCGCATCACTCTGATCTCGCAGGATGGCAGCGTGCTGTTTGAATCCGCCACAGATCAGCCCATGGAAAACCACCTTTCCCGGCCGGAGATCCGGCAGGCCATGGCCAGCGGCATCGGCCGGGATATCCGGGACTCCCAAACCATGGGATATGAGACCTACTATTATGCAGTGCTGCTGCCGAACGGCGAGATCCTGCGCACTGCACAGGATGCCGAAACGGTGTGGTCTATCTACGATTCCTCCATTCCCGCCATCGTGCTGAGCTGTGTTGCGCTGATGCTGGCTGCCGCTGTGCTGGCCACCCTGCTGACGCGTGCGCTGGTGCAGCCGGTGCTGAGCATGACCGAAGACCTTGACCATATTCAGGACAATGTGCCCTACAAAGAGCTGATCCCCTTTGCAGAGAGCATCCATTCTGACCGCATCCTGCGCGAAAACAATGAGAAGATGCGGCAGGAATTCACCGCCAATGTCAGCCATGAACTCAAAACCCCTCTGACCAGCATTTCCGGCTACGCCGAGCTCATTGAGACCGGCATTGCAAAGCCGGAGGATGTGCCGGGCTTTGCGCAGAAGATCCATGTGGAAGCCAGCCGCATGATCCAGCTGGTCAATGATATCCTGCAGCTTTCCAGTCTGGATAATGCAAGCGAGACCGGCTCGGAACCTGAAATGGAAACGGTCGATCTGCTGAACGTTGCAAAGGAGTGTGTGGAGCGTCAGAAGCTGAATGCCCGCCGGGCTTATATCTCGCTGACCTGTCTGGGGGAGAGCGCTCTTGTACACGGCAACCGTCCTCTGCTGGATGAGCTGTGCCAGAACCTGTGTGATAACGCCATCCGCTACAACCGGCCCGGCGGAAAAGTGCAGATCACCACTGCCTGCAATCGGGACGGCCATTGTA
>ERZ507033.872-NODE-872-length-12377-cov-4.569226_pt1 | contig 12377 bp, 10 predicted proteins | sample MGYA00512874_ERZ507033 | MGnify/ENA metagenome assembly ERZ507033
TACACGACGCTCTTCCGATCTGTAAGGCCGAAAGCGGAAATTATTTTTTTATTTATTCGAGATACATCCGGCGCAGGCGCATCAGGCGGGCCGGCGTGAGGCCGTATTCGGCTTCCAGATAGGCGTCGGCACTGCCATAGCGCTCCCGGATGATGCTCAGCACGAAGGGAGCAGACTCCGGGTGGACGCCGAACACGCCGAGGTAGAAGTCCTTCCGGGCAGGGTCAGCAGCGATCTCCTCAGCGTGCTCGGCCCAGACGGCTTCCAGCTCCGGCCTGCGCCAGATGTTCGTCTTCTCAAAATCCTCGGCGATGGTCTTGTCCGACGCGCCCAGCGCCAGCAGGATGAGCATGGCGGCCACGCCGGTGCGGTCCTTGCCCGCCGAACAGTGGAAGAGCACCGGCGTCTCACCGGCTTCCAGCGCACGGAACAGCTCCTTATACGCCTTGTTGCCGAAGAGCATCCGCTCGTACATGGCGTCCGCCATCCGACGGCCCTCGTCGGGCATTCCCTTCAGCAGGTTCTCCCGGTCTTCGGGCGAAAAGTCCACCTCTTTGCCGTTCTCGAGGCAGAGACCGCAGATGCGCACCAGCCGCGCGCCATCGGGCACATAGTCGGGCTGCTCCGCTGCCTCGGACTCGCTGCGCAGGTCGAGGATGAGCCGCAGGCCCAGGCTGTCCAGCAGCTTGCGGTCAGCCGCCCCGGTCAGCAGTCCGGTGGGAATGCCGCGGTAAATCTGCCCCCACTTGACATGCTTGCCCTCGTCGGCCTCGTAGCCGCCCAGCTCCCGGAAGTTGTTTCCGCCCGCAAAGGGCAGCTGGGTGCCCGGAGCCGGGTGCTGCGGTGCCGCCTTGGGGGCGGCGCTGGACAGCACCGGGAAGTTGTAGAAGGGCTTTGCCGGGCGGCCCCGCCGGGGCGGCAGGGATGCCGCTCCCCCGATGACCTCCATCAGGTAGCCCCGCAGCAGGTCAAGATAGGCCGAGTTGTGGTCCCGCCGCTGCACCATCGAGACGCAGAGGGGCGGCAGATCTTCCAGCAGCACGTCACGCACCCGGTCCAGCTCCCGCCGTGCCCCCGGCTCGTAGCGGGTCAGACAGGTACACAGCTGCTCCTGGACCAGATAGTACGCCTGATAGAAGCTGGGGCCGATCTCCGCGTTGGGCGCAAACCCTTCCCGGGCGCAGGCATCCCACAGGGGGCTGAACAGATCCTGCCGCAGGCTGGGCAGCAGCACCCGCTGGCCCCGCAGAGCCGAAAGCGGCACCCGCTCCTTCTCCCAGAGGGGATGGCCGCGCGGCACCAGCAGGCAGGCCGGGTCGGCCCGCAGGGTGGTGCGGGCCAGCACCGGTGCGGCACAGCCCAGGTCCATCACAAGGCCCGCATCCAGCTCGCCCTGCTCCACGCCCTCGGCCACGGCGTCGTTGTCCAGCAGGCGGAACCGCATCTCGATGTGGGGGTACTGCTGGCGGAACTTGTCCAGCTGGGTTTCCAGCCCGGGCAGGTAGTCCGGCACCAGCGACACGCTGATGCCGATGCGCACCGGCTGTGCCGACTGGATCTCGGCCCGCAGGGATGCCTGCATCTGCTGGAACTGCTCCACCACCGGCGCAGCATGGCGCTGCAGGCTCATGCCGCGGTCGGTAAGGGTGAGCTTGTGGTGGGCGCTGAGGAACAGCGGCCCGCACAGCTCGGCTTCCAGCGCAGAGATGCTCTGCCGCAGTGCCTGCCGTGACAAAAACAGCCGCTGTGCCGCGCGGCTGTAATTCATTTCATCGCACAATACCAGAAAGTAGTGCAGCTGGCGGATATCCATGGTTTCCTCCCTGAGAAAAGTATCGTATAAAGAATACCGCCTTTTTACGCGATTGTAAAGCCGTTGGCAGCAAAAAACTGCCGCACGGCATTGCACCGTGCGGCAGTCAGAGCGCGGAACGATCAGATCAGGCTCAGAGCTTCCTCATCGCCCACCAGCGTGAAGTCCGGATGCATCTGCAGGATGCTTGCGGGCACCTCCGGAGTGACGGGGCCGAAGAAAGCCTTCTTGATGATCTCGGCCTTGCCCTTGCCGTTGGCCACCATGAGCACCTTGCGTGCCTGCATGATGGTCTTGATGCCCATGGTATAGGCCTGCTTGGGCACCAGATCCACATTGCCGTCAAAGAAGCGCTTGTTGGCCTCGATGGTCTCAGCGGTCAGGTCCACACAGTGGGTCTCCAGCTCAAAGGCTTCGCCCGGCTCGTTGAAGCCGATGTGGCCGTCGTGGCCGATGCCCAGCAACTGCAGGTCAATGCCGCCCACAGCGTGGATGATCTGGTTGTACTTTGCGCAGGCATCCTCTGCATCGGGGTTGGTGCCGTCCGGCAGGTTGATCTTTGCAGGGTCGATGTTCACCTTATCGAACAGATTCTTGTGCATGAAGCTCCAGTAGCTTTCCGGGTGCTCCTTGGGCAGGCCGCGGTACTCGTCCAGATTGACGGTGGTCACCTCAGAAAAATCGATGTCGCCCTTGTTGTACCAGTCCACCAGCTGTGCATACGCGCCCACGGGGGTGCCGCCGGTCGCCAGACCCAGCACGCAGTTGGGCTTCATAATGACCTGTGCCGAAATGATATTGGCTGCCTTGCGGGACATATCCGCATAATCTTTTGCACGAATGATCTTCATTACAAACGACCTCACTTATCATCTTTTTTGCCGCTCTGCACGGGCTGCGCAGAGCACTTCTGCGTTTAGTTTATCACATTTCGCAGACAAGCGCCAGTCATCCCGGCCATCTTTTCGGCGTGTTTGCACAAAAAGATGCAAAGTTCCACCCTTTGGGCCGGCATTTCCGGTCACGAACGCGCAAAAACGCCGCCGGGCGTTTCCACACCGGCGGCGCTGCATGTTGAAAGATCAGTTTCCGCTGCACAGGCCGCAGGCGGCACAGGCGGCGGGGGTGGCGGCACAGCCGCCAAGGGCGGTCTCGCGCAGCTCGGCAGGCAGGCGCTTTCCCACGGCGTACATGGCGTCCAGCATCTGGTCGAAGGGGATCAGCTGGCGGATGCCGCTCAGGGACAGTTCCGCTGCAATGAGGGCGTTGGCCACACCGGCAGCGTTGCGGTTCTGGCAGGGGTACTCCACCAGCCCGCCTACGGGGTCGCACACAAGGCCCAGCATGTTCATCAGCACGGTGGAAGCCGCGTCCAGACACTGCTGCGGGTCGCCGCCCATCAGCTCCACGGCGGCAGAAGCGGCCATGGCGGACGCAATGCCCACCTCGGCCTGACAGCCGCCCACGGCACCGGCCACGGTGGCGTTGCGCATGGCAAGATAGCCCACGGCACCGGCGTTGAACAGGGCATCCACGATGCGCTGGTCGGAGATGCGGTAGCACTCCTGCAGCGCCAGCATCATGCCCGGCACCACGCCTGCAGAGCCTGCGGTGGGTGCAGCCACGATCAGGCCCATGGAAGCGTTCACTTCCAGCACGGCCATGGCGTAGGTCATGGCCTTCTGCAGCACATCGCCGCAGATGTTTTTCTTCTTATTATAATGTGTTTCCAGCTTTTTGGCCTCGCCGCCAATGAGCCCGCCCATGGATTTGATGGGCTTTTTCAGCGGCTGGGTGGCAGAAGCGCGCATGATCTCCCATGCCTTTGCCATGCGGTGATCCACAGCATCCCGGGGTACTTCGCCCAGAATGCATTCCCGCTGGCGCATCACTTCCGAAATGGGCAGTTGGTTTTCCTTGCACAGGTCCAGCAGCTCCTTGGCGGACTTAAAATCCATGTTCATCGCTCGTCCCTCCTTACGGCTGCACGACCATTACATCGTTGATGTTCGGGTTTGCCAGCAGCAGCTGATCCACACCCTCGGGCAGGCGCTCATCCGACTCCACGATGGTGTAAGCCGTGTGCCCCTTTCCCTCGCGGAACAGGCGCATGAATGCGATATTCACGCCGCGGTCGCTGAGGATCTTTGAGATATGCGCCACCACGCCGGGCTTGTCCTTCTGCACCACGATGAGGGCGTTGTACTCGCCGGTAAAGTCCACCTCCACGCCGTTGATCCGCACGATGCGCACCTTGCCGCCGCCCAGCGATTCACCGCGCACGGTCATTACCTGACCGGCCGCATTCTCCATGCGGATATCCACCGTGTTGGGATGGATATCGGTCTCCATCTCATTGGGGGTGAAGCTGTAGCCAAGGCCGCGGTCGGTGGCAATGGCAAAGGAATCCCGGATGCGGGTATCATCGGCCGAAAAGCCCATGATGCCGCCCAGCAGGGCGCGGTCGGTGCCGTGGCCGTGGTAGGTCTTGGCAAAGGAACCGTAGAGGGTAAAGTCCGCCCGCTTCAGCGGCGGGGCGATCATCTTCTGTGCCAGAAAGGCGATGATCTCCGCGCCTGCGGTGTGGGAGCTGGAAGGGCCGATCATGTTCGGGCCCAGAACATCAAAAACACTGATAAATGCCATGGGGTGTCACTCCTGTCAGGTCAAGAACCGCGCGCCGCACATCAGACGCTTGCGCTGCTCTTGTTGATGAACTTCTGGTAGATGGTCTCCACGATCACGCCGATGGCGTTGTCGCCGGAGACGTTGCAGGCAGTGCCGAAGGAATCCTGCGTGATGTACAGAGCCACCATGATGGCGCAGATGGGGCCATTGGGGTCACCGGCCTCAGCGCCAAAGATCATGTACAGGAAGGGCAGAGCGGTCATGATGGAGCCGCCGGGAGCACCGGGAGAAGCCACCATGGCAACACCCAGCGTCATGATGAAGGGCACCACGGTAGCAAGGCTGATGGGCAGCTGGTTCATCAGGCAGACGGCAGTTGCGCAGGCGGTAATGGTGATCATGGAGCCTGCCATGTGGATGTTGGCGCACAGAGGCACCACGAAGTTGCGGATCTGCTCGCTCACGCCATCAGCCGCAGCGCACTGCAGGTTGACCGGGATGGTGGCTGCAGAGGACTGAGTGCCCAAAGCGGTGGTGTAGCCGGGGATCTGGTTGCGGATCATCTTGAAGGGGCTCTTGTGGCTCACAGCGCCTGCAACGCAGAACTGCAGGAAAATGCAGACCAGATGCATGATGATGACCACCAGGAACACCTTCCACAGGATGCCCAGAATGGCGTAGGTCTTGCCGGACTTGGTCATGTCGATGAAGGTACCGCAGACGTACAGGGGCAGCAGCGGGATGATGACGCTGTGCAGCACCTGATCGATGATGCCGGAGAAGTCCTTCATGCCATTATAAAGTGTATCACCGATGGTCTTGCCGCGCAAGGTGGACATGCACAGGCCCAGCACGAAGGCCAGCACCACGGCAGACAGGGTGTCCAGCAGCGGAGGAATGGAGATGGAGATGTAGCTGGCCAGAGAGTTGTCAGCCGTGGCGGCAATCTGTTCCAGAGCGCCTTCGCTCATGAAGCTGGGGAACAGGCTTGCGGACACCAGATAGGATGCCGAGCCTGCGATCAGGGTGGAGCCGTAGGCCAGAGCCACCGTGATGAGCAGCAGCTTGCCTGCGCCGCTCTTCAGGTCGGCAATGCCCATGGTGACGTAGGCCACGATCATCAGCGGGATGATGAACTTCAGGAACGAGCTGAAGATGCTGGATGCCGTGACGACGACCCGGCAGAACCACACCGGGAAGAACTGGCCGATGATGATGCCCAGCACGATGGCAATGAGCAGCTTCGGCAGCAGTCCGAGCTTGAATTTTTTCTTTTCCATAAGAATAAAATCCTCCTTTTCCTATCCTGACCTTTGTGCGGCACCTGACAGCGCTCTCTCCGCCGCAGCCCGCACGGCCAGTCTTTCACGAAACGTCAAATTTTCACTTGACGTGTTGACATATTTAGTTTAACATAGACATACGCATGATTCAAATTCATAAAAATAAAGTTATGGTTTAAAAATCTTAATAGCAAAGGAGCTTTGTCATGGAAGTGCGCCAGCTGAACACCCTGATCCGTGCCGCCCAGTTCCAGAGCTTTTCCAAGGCAGCGGAAAGTCTGGGCTATTCCCAGTCTGCCGTTACCGTGCAGATCAAGGCGCTGGAAGAAGAGCTGGGCGTGCGCCTGTTCGACCGCATGGGCAAGCGGGTGATCCTGACCGCACAGGGCCAGTGTTTTCTGGAATATGCCAACAGCATTCTGGACACCATCCACAACGCCCGCCGCGCCCTGAGCGAGGATGCCGAGCTGGAGGGCTGCCTGCACATCGGCACACTGGAATCCCTCTGCTTTTTCCGTCTGCCCGGCCTGATGCATCAGTTCCGGCTGGAGCACCCCAAGGTCAGCCTGCGGGTCACTACCGGCTCCCCGGAAGAGCTCATTGAAAAAATGGAGCGTGGTCAGGTAGACCTGATCTGCATTCTGGACGAGCCCCGCTACTCCAACAGCTGGCACAAATGCAACGAGATCCCGGAAGAGGTGGTGTTTGCGGCGTCGCCGGACATCGATCTGGGCCACCCCGGGCCCTACCGGGTGGCAGAGCTTCTGGACAAGCCCTTTTTCCTCACCGAACGCAACGCCAACTACCGCCGCACCTTTGACCGGTTTCTGGCTTCCCGCCAGATTGAGCTGACCCCCAGCCTTGAGATCAGCGATACCTCCTTTATCATCAAGATGCTGGAGCGCTCCTCCGGCATTTCCCTGCTGCCGCGCTTCGCTGTGGCCGAGCCTGCGTCCAGAGGAGATCTGCGCATTCTGGAGGTGTCGGACTTCCGGCTGACCATGTACCGCCAGATGTTCTACCACAAGGATAAATGCTGCACCCGGGAAATGGACGCCTTCATCCAGCTGGCCTCCGGGCCGGACCTACCTCTTTTATAATACAGAAAGCAGCAGACCCCCGGACGGTTCACCGCCCGGGGGTCTGCTGTGCTGAGGAGATTTCAGGAATTTGCAAAGCATTGCGCAGACTGTGTGCAGGCACAGCCCCGCAGATGAGGATGATCAGGCAAAGAAGGAGATGACCAGTGCCACCAGGAAGCCGACGCCGCCCACCAGAGTTTCCATGATGGTCCAGGTCTTGAGGGTGGTCTTTTCATCCATGCCCACCAGGCTCTTCACCAGCCAGAAGCCGGAGTCGTTGAAGTGAGAGCACACGGTGGAACCGCCGGCGATGGCAGCGGTGACGCAGGCGAGGTACAGCGGGCTCAGCTCGCTGATGCCGGGCATTGCGGAGATGATACCGGCTGCCATGGTCATAGCCACGGTAGAGGAACCAACAGAGATGCGCACCAGAGCAGCCACGATGAAGGCCACCAGAACCAGCGGCAGGCTTGCGTTTGCCACGGCGTTGCCGATGACGTCACCCAGACCGGAGTTCTGCAGCATGTAGCGCAGCACGCCGCCGCAGGCGGTGACCAGCAGGATCATGCCGGTGGGCTCAAGGGACTTGGTCATGATCTTTTCCAGCTGGGCGTTGGTGTAGCCGTGACGGGTGCCCAGCAGGTACATAGCAGCGATGGTAGCCAGCAGCAGCGCCATGAAGGGCTCGCCGAGGAAGGCCAGAACAGGCTGGATGCCGGCCAGTGCGGGCACCACCTTTGCCACGGAGTTTGCAATGATGAGCAGCAGCGGAATCATGATGATGCCCACGATGGTGCCGAACTTGGGCAGCTTGCTCTCGTCAATGTCTGCCTGCTGCGCAACGTGTTCGGGGACTTCGATCATGTACTTTTTGCGCAGATGCTGCCCCAGATGGGACCGGCGGCGATCATGGCAAAGATGCCGCAGAAGATGCCGACGAGGATGACCCAGCCAAGGTCAACGCCCAGCATGGTAGCCACCAGCACAGGGCCCGGCGTGGGAGGGATGAAGGCGTGACCGACCGCCAGACCGGCCAGCAGGGGGATGACGTAGTACAGCACAGAGCGCTTGGTGCGCTTTGCCAGAGAGAAGGCCAGCGGGATGAGGATGATAAGTCCTGCATCAAAGAACACCGGCATGGCCACCACCAGACCCGTGATGCCCAGTGCCCACGCGGCCTTTTCGTCACCGAACTTCCGCACCATGGTCACAGCCAAGGTCTGTGCGCCGCCGGATTCTTCCAGAATGGCACCGAACATGGAACCAAGACCCACCAGAAGGGCGATGCCCTTTAAGGTGTTGCCGATGCCCTCGTTCACCGAGCCGATGATGTCGGACAGGGGCATACCGGCCATCAGGCCGATGCCCACCGCACCGATCAGGATGGAGATCATGGCATGCACTTTGAACTTGATGATAAGGATGAGCAAAAGGATCAGGCCCGCCACTGCGGCGAACACGAGCCGTGCGGCGTCCGGGGTTGCAACAGCTGTCATAAATGTTTCCTCCATTTTTGATGTTATGTTTGCTTTGGGTCTTATTTCAGCGCCGTCCCCGCAGACGGACACCGGATTTCGATGGTTTTTATAGACGAAGCAATATCCGCTTTTTTGTTTTTGGCGTAACTTTATCCAGACCGTTCAGCAAAACAACGCTGAACAGTTGATTTTTTGTTTTTTGGTTTTTATCGCAAACGAAGCGTTTTTACTCCATATATGCACCCTTCATGGGGCTGACGGCGTGCTGAGAGTAGAGCTTCAGCAGGCCCTTGGTGTACTTGGGAGCCTTGGGCTTCCAGTTGGCACGGCGCTTTGCAAGGATGGCCTCCATCTCTTCGGGGGGCTTTTCCTCACCGTTCACGCCCACGATGGCAAGCTGACGGTTCGGCACATCAATGCGGATGAGGTCGCCCTCTTCCACCAGAGCGATGGGGCCGCCCACTGCAGCCTCCGGGCTGACATGGCCGATGACCGGGCCGCGGCTTGCGCCGGAGAAGCGGCCGTCGGTGATGAGGGCTACGCTGGAAGCCAGCTTGGGGTCGGCGCAGATGGCCTCGCCGGTGTAGAACATCTCGGGCATGCCGCTGCCGCGGGGGCCTTCGTAACGGATGAAGATGGCGTCACCGGGCTGGACCTGCTTGTTCAGAACAGCGCTGATGCACTCTTCCTCGCTGTCGAAGGGCCTTGCGCGCAGGGTGGCGTGGAACATGTTCTTGGGGCAGGCAGTGTGCTTGATGACACTGCCCTCAGGAGCCAGATTGCCCTTCAGGATAGCGATGCTGCCGTCGGTGCCCTTGGCGTTGTCAAAGCTGTGGATGATGTCCTCGCGGGTGACCTTGATGCCCAGACCCTTGGTCTTTTCCTGCAGGATCTCGTCGCAGTGCTCGTAGAAGCCGTTCTTCTTCAGCTCCTCCAGATTCTCGCCCAGCGTCTTGCCGGTGACGGTCATCACGTCCAGATGCAGCATGGACTTGATCTCTTCCATCACGCGGGGCACGCCGCCTGCATAGTAGAAGTACTGTGCGGGCCAGTCGCCGGAAGGACGGATGTTCAGCAGATAGTGTGCGCCGCGGTGCATCCGGTCAAAGGTGTCGGCATCGATCTCAAAGCCGAACTCGTGGGCGATGGCGGGCAGGTGCATGGTGGCATTGGTGGAGCCGGAGATGGCGGCGTGCACCATGATGGCATTCTCGAAGCTCTTCATGGTAACGATGTCCTTGGCCTTGATGCCCTCGGCCACCAGCTTCATCACCTGAACGCCGGCGTCGTAGGCGGCCTGCTTCAGCTCCGGGGCGGTGGCGGGCATCAGGGCGGTGCCCGGCAGCATCAGGCCCAGTGCCTCGGCCATGATCTGCATGGTGGAAGCGGTTCCCATGAAGGAGCAGGCACCGCAGCTGGGGCAGGCGTTGTGCTTGTAGTAGTCCAGCTGCTCGTTGGGGATGACGCCGGTCTTTTCCCATGCGTCGAACTTGCCGATCTGTTCCAGCGTCAGCAGGTCGTTGATGGCGCAGGCGGGGTCGTTGACCACGTACTTCTTGGGCAGGGTGTGGGCCTCCATCACGCCGCCGGTGACCACGATGGCGCTCATATCCTTCAGGCGGCCAATGCTCATCAGCATGGCGGGCATGGACTTGTCGCAGCTGGCGATGAACACGCCGCCGTCGTACACGGTGGCGTTGGCCTGAGCCTCCACCAGATTCACGATGGCGTCACGGTGGGGCAGCGAGTAGTTGATGCCGTCGTGGCCCTGTGCGATGCCGTCGCACATATCGGTTGCAAAATAGCGTGCAGCCTTGCCGCCGTGGGTGTTGACTGCCTGTACAGCCTCCTTCACGAACTGATCCAGATGGGCGCTGCCGGGGTGGCTGTCGCCAAAGGTGCTCTCCACCATGATCTGGGGCTTTGCAAGGTCGTCCACCTTCCAGCCCATGCCGATCTTCAGCGGATCGTTTTCCGGTGCCAGTTTACGCACTGCCTGAGAACGCAGTTCCATGATCGTACCTCCAAAATACTCTTTTTTCTGCTTTGCAAATCGTCCTTTTGACTGTCGGACATCTTACATGTTCATTTTAATCGACTCCCGCCTCGTTTGCAAGTTGTCGCAGTCAGAACCCACTTTATGACAATAACTAGCCCATTTTTTCGTGCATACTGCTCTGAAATCTTGGATACATCATACAATCCAAACCATTTTCCAACTTTTCCGTATCATTCGTCTTAAAAAGTCATCAGACAACTTCAGGCATAAAAAGTCCCCGCACAGACCTTGCGCTGTGCGGGGACGTAAAATGCAGCTGCGTCAGGTTTCCCATTCGCCGTCGTAAAGCTTTCGGATGCAGTTGCGGTTGAAATTCAGGTGCATCACCATGGCAGACCGGGCACCAATGGGGTCATGCCGGGCAATGGCTTCGGTGATCATGCGGTGGGTCAGGATGGTCTCCTCCGTCAGCTTTTTGTGGGTGACGTTCACGAACATCATGACCGCCGTATCGATAATGGGGATCAGCTGTTCCACCACCATGTTCTTGCTGCTCTCTGCAATGCAGGTATGGAATGCGATGTCGTCCTCAATGTACAGATCACCGCTGTGGATCTTGTTCTCCACCCGGTCGCACAGGCGCTGGATGCGCTCGATATCCTCGTCGGAAGCGTTCAGCGCTGCCATCTCGGCCATGCCCGGTTCCAGCAGCAGACGCACATTCACCAGATCCAGCGCCAGCGCGTTCTTGTCCTGCACGCTGCGCAGGTTCAGTGGGTCCGAAAGACCCTTGGCGGTCGTGACCACATAGGTGCCGGAGCCCCGCCGCACCTCCACGATGCCCTTGCTGGACAGCAGCTTCACCGCCTCCCGGATGGTGCTGCGCCCCACCCGGAACTTTTCTGCCAGCGCAAACTCATTGGGCAGCTTTGCCCCCGGCTCGATGGGGGTATCCAGAATGTAGTGGTAGATCTGATCCTCCACCTGCTCGGCCAGCAGTTTGTTTCTCAGATGTGAAAATTCGCTCATGGTATCCTCCCCTTTTGAAAAGCGCCTGGGCTAGACCATTTCGCCTGCGGCATCGGGCTTCCGGGCCTTTTTGTAGCGGTACATCTCCCGGTCGGCCCGGTTCTTCACAGCCAGCACATCCTCCCCCAAAAAGGGAGCTGAACCAAAGGACACCGTGGGCAGAAAGTCCACGGCTTTTCGCCGCTGTTCCAGCTGGCGTACAAACTCCTGCGCGCACTGGGCCTCCCGGTCTGCGTTTTCCATCAGCACACAAAACTCATCGCCGCCGGTACGGTAGCAGTAGCCGCTGCGGGCATAGGCTTTTTTGATGCAGCGGCCGATCTCGGCCAGACAGATATCTCCCTGCAGGTGGCCGTAGCGGTCGTTGATCTGCTTGAAGTCGTCCACATCGAACACCACCAGCACCCCGCCGCGGCGGCGCATCTCAGCAGTGCGGTTCAGATAGCTGTTCTGATTCAGCAGCCCGGTAAGGGCATCCAATTGGTTCCACATCTCGCTGCAGTAGATAAAGTACAGCACCGACAACAGGGTAACGCACAGCCATGTAACGTGAAGCTCCGGCAGTGTCACCTGAATGATGGTCTCAATGAGCAGAAAGATCATCAGGGGGTAGATCAGCGCCCGGCTGCGGTTCTGGAATTCCCGCGCCGTGACGAAGGTGGACACCGAAAGATACACGATGGCCGCAAAGTACATGATGATATAAATATAGAAGTATTGCCCGCGGGAATAAACGTTGTCGGCGCTGACGGAGAACACCAGCCCGGCGGGGATGGACAGAGCAAGGAACAGCAGGTAGCACGCCTCGCAGCACACCGCCGCCCTGAACCAGCGGTTCATCCTCTTTTTCCGGTCCATGACATACACAAGGCAGAGACACACTCCCGGGGACAGGCCGAACCCCAGATAGTTGGACAGGATGTTCAGCCAGCGGTAGCCCGCCGGGGTGCCATCCACCGCCAGTGTCACCACCTCCAGCACCGAGATCACCGCGATCAGCGCAAAGGCAAAGAAAAATCCCTGCTTCTGCTTTTTGTTCAGGGACTCGCTGAGCTTTGTGAGGAT
>ERZ507033.883-NODE-883-length-12258-cov-3.610588_pt1 | contig 12258 bp, 8 predicted proteins | sample MGYA00512874_ERZ507033 | MGnify/ENA metagenome assembly ERZ507033
AGCAGGCATTACAACATTGGTTACTAAAATCGGTTGTTCGTCCTTGTCATCAGAACTACACGCTGCAAGCAGCAAACCCAACAGTAAGAATAGATAATTTTTTGTCATAGCACTTGTGTATTAATCTGTGCAAATGTACTGTTTTTCATTAGCAAATATCTTACTCTTTTACTTTTTAACAGTCCGACTAGTTTTTTCTCCCAACGGACTCATTTTCTTCAGTAAAAAAACAAAGAAACGGAATGAACAAAAAAGAGGCTGAACTCCATTTAAAGAATCCAGCCTCCATATATCTTATTCAGAAGATCTGTTTAAGCCTTCTTGATATAGTCAACAATCCACTGTCCTACTTCCTTTGTACCGTATTTGGCACCATCGGCCACTTGAATTTCAGGTGTACGTACGTTTTCATCCAGTGATGCATCAACCGCCTTACGAATCAGCGCACCTTCTTCCTTGCAGTCGAAGTATTCAAATAACATAGCTACAGACAGAATCTGTGCCAACGGGTTCGCAATATTCAAGCCCTTCGCCTGTGGCCATGAACCATGAACAGGCTCGAACAATGGGGTGTGCTCACCGAGAGAGCTAGATGGCTGCAAGCCCATAGAACCGGTGATGCAAGAAGTCTCATCGGTAAGGATATCACCGAAGGTGTTCTCTGTAACGATGACATCGAAGAAGGTAGGCTCAGTCAACACGCGCATAGAAGCGTTGTCGATGAACATATAGTCGGTGTTTACCTCAGGATACTGTGGCTCCATCTCCTTGGCAATCTGACGCCAGAGACGAGAAGATGCCAATACGTTTGCCTTATCTACTACTGTCAAGTGCTTGTTGCGCTTCATGGCAAACTCGAAAGCTACCTTCAGGATGCGCTCAATCTCAGGACGGGTATAGATATCAGTATCGTATGCCTTATCGTTATCCTGATACTTCTCACCGAAGTACATACCGCCAGTTAACTCGCGGATAACTACGAAGTCAGCACCCTTCAGAAGTTCATCCTTCAATGGTGACTTGTGGAGCAGGCAATCGAATGTAGCCACTGGGCGGACATTGGCGAAGAGACCCAACTTCTTACGCATAGCAAGCAAACCCTGCTCAGGACGAACCTTGGCTGTAGGGTTGTTGTCGAAACGTGGGTCACCAACGGCTGCAAAGAGCACTGCGTCAGCATCCATACAAGTCTTGAAGGTCTCCTCTGGGAATGGATCACCTACCTCGTCGATAGCGTGAGCGCCGCAGATAGCCTCGTTGTAAGTAAACTCGTGGTTGAACTTCTCTGCAATGGCCTGCATAACTGCTACGCCCTGCTTCATAATCTCTGGTCCGATACCATCACCGGCGAGAACTGCAATGTTTAATTTCATCTTATTTATAGTTTAAACGTTTTTATTCCTTTATTCCATATCTAAATTCCGAGGCGAAGCCGGCTGTTCGTCACTCTTATCTGCCTCATACATATTGAGCATCTTGAGTGTTGCCTTGATAGCAGCCTCCGTCTGGTCGGCATCCAAGCCTCGGGTGCGCCAGATGCGGTCGCCTTCACGCCAGGTAATGACGGTCTGAACGAGGGCATCGGTACGGCCACCAGGTGGGATGGTTACCTGATAGTTATCGAGCGTAGGGAAGGTTTTGCCAAGCTTCACCTTGTAGATGTTGCGAAGAGCCTTTACGAAGGCATCATACTGACCATCACCAGAGCTACGGTCTTCATACTCCTTACCCTCTATTTCTACCTTCACGCTGGCGATAGGCTTCAAACCATAAGAAGTGGACACCATGTAACTGACCAGTTTTACCTTATCCTCAGGTGTGCTATGCTTCAGCACATCGCTGACGATGTATGGCAGGTCGTCCTGGGTTACCAGCTCCTTGCGGTCGCCGAGTTCGGTGATACGCTTGGTCACAGCCTTGGTCTGCTCCGGCGTCAACTCCAAGCCCAGTTCGTTAAGGTTCTGGATAATGTTTGCCTTGCCGGAATTCTTGCCCAGTGCATACTCACGATGTCTGCCGAAACGCTCAGGCACCAGGTCGTTGCAATAAAGCTTGTCCTTGTTGTCGCCATCGGCATGCACGCCAGCTACCTGAGTGAAGACGTTATCGCCCACCACAGGGGTATTCGGAGCCACGGCGATGCCGCTGTATCCCTCAACCAATCGGGAAATATCGTTCAGACGGTCTTCCTTGATATTGGTTTTAGCCCCAAACATATCCTTCAGAATCACCTGTACGCTCGCCAATGGCGCATTGCCGCAGCGCTCGCCCAAACCATTCACGGTAACGTGAAGACCCTTGGCACCACTCAATACGGCAGCCAGCGAGTTGCTCACCGCCAAATCGTAGTCGTTGTGGGCATGGAAATCGAAGTGAGAGTTCGGATAACGGCGAACCATCTGCCGTATATACTCCACACACTGCAATGGGTTCAGAATACCCAAAGTATCAGGAAGCAGGAAGCGCTTGATAGGCAGTTTTACCAATTCGTCCATCATCATGAAGAGATAATCACGACTGTCGCGCATACCGCTCGACCAGTCCTCCAGGTAGAGATTCACGGTGAATCCCTTGCTCAAAGCATAGTCGATGGTCTGCTTGATATGAGCGAGATGCTCCTCAGGCGACATCTTGAGTTGCTGGGTGCAGTGCTTGTAGCTACCCTTGGCCAAGAGGTTGATGACATGACCGCCGCATTCGGCAATCCAATCCACACTCTTGTTGTTATCCACGAATCCCAATACCTCAACGGAATCCAGTTTACCTATGGTCTTGGCATAACGGCAAATACGAGCGACAGCATCCTTTTCGCCTTCCGACACACGCGCTGAAGCCACCTCAATGCGATCAACATTGATATCGTGCAACAGCATTCTTGCTATCATCAACTTCTCGTGAGGAAGAAAACTGACACCATTGGTCTGCTCGCCGTCGCGCAACGTGCAATCCATGATTTCAATCTCCTTGAAGCGGGAATTATCTCTCTTTGCGTTAACGTTCATAATTACTTATTTTTAGCTTCCCAAGCCTCTACCTTGTCACGGTTCTGAACGAGGAAGTCCACATCGTCCAAACCATTCTCCAGGCAGTGCTTCTTGTAGCCGTTGATTTCGAAGTGCTCGCTCTTGCCGGTAGCAAGATTGGTCACGGTCTGGTTAGGAAGATCTACCTTTACCTCTGTCTTGTGATCCTTGTCGATGCTCTCGAAGAGTTCCTTCAGGAATTCCTCGCTTACCACTACTGGCAATACGAGGTTATTCAACTCGTTGTTCTTGTGGATATCAGCAAAGAAAGAACTGATGACTACACGGAAGCCTGCACCTGCGATTGCCCAGGCTGCGTGCTCACGGGAAGAACCTGAACCGAAGTTCTTACCAGCTACGAGGATGACGCCACTGTAGGAAGGGTCGTTCATCACGAAGTCTGGCTTTGGTGTTCCGTCGGCATTATAGCGCCAGTCGCGGAAGAGGTTGTCGCCCATGCCCTCTTTATCAATAGCCTTGAGAAAACGGGCTGGTATGATCTGGTCTGTATCTACATTCTCCAAAGGAAGAGGAATGCAGCTTGATGTAATTACATTGAATTTCTGTTTCATTTCAATTTTTCATTTAACATTGAACACTTAACATTACATAAACTCTCTTGGGTCGGTAATCTTACCAGTGATAGCGGCTGCAGCTGCTACGTATGGGCTGGCAAGGATGGTGCGGGAACCTGGTCCCTGACGACCCTCGAAGTTACGGTTGGATGTACTTACAGAGTACTTGCCTGCAGGAATCTTATCATCGTTCATTGCCAGGCAGGCAGAGCATCCAGGCTGACGGATTTCGAAGCCGGCAGCCTCAACAATCTTATCAATTCCCTCTTCACGTATTTGTTTATCAACTAACCAAGAACCAGGTACAAGCCAAGCAGTTACACCGTCTGCCTTCTTCTTGTCTTTAACCAATGAAGCGAAAGCACGGAAGTCTTCAATACGACCGTTGGTGCATGCGCCCAGGAATACATAATCGATAGGATGACCCTCCAGTTTCTCGCCTGGCTGGAAGCCCATGTAGTTGAGGCTCTTCTTGAAACCAGCCTGCTCTTCCTCTGGAATCTCATCGAGAGTTGGGATGCTTTCGGTGATACCGATACCCATACCAGGGTTGGTACCGTAAGTGATACGTGGTTCGATATCCTTTGCCTCGAAAGTCAACTCCTTGTCGAATACAGCGTCATCGCCACTCTTCAAGGTCTTCCAGTAAGCCACAGCCTTGTCCCACTCTTCACCCTTAGGTGCATATTCACGACCCTTGATGTACTCGAATGTTGTCTCATCAGGAGCTACGAAACCACCACGGGCACCCATCTCGATAGAGAGGTTACAGAGGGTAAGACGACCTTCCATAGACATATCCTTCACTACATCGCCACTGTACTCAACGAAGTAACCGGTAGCACCCGAAGTAGTGAGCTGGCTCATGAGATAAAGGGCAACATCCTTGGCAGTAACGCCCTTGCCGAGCTTGCCGTTGATGCTGATGCGCATAGACTTTGGCTTGCTCTGGAGAATACACTGTGAAGCCATCACCATCTCGACCTCAGAAGTACCGATACCGAAGGCTACGGCACCCATAGCGCCATGGGTAGAAGTATGCGAGTCACCGCAAACGATGGTCATACCTGGAAGAGAAAGACCCTTCTCCGGACCTACTACGTGGATGATACCATTGTCCTTGGTGTTCATGGCAAAGTGAGTTACGCCGAAATCAGCGGTATTCTTTGCCAAGGTATCTACCTGCTTCTTTGAGATAGGATCCTCGATTGGCTTATCCTGATCGTGGGTTGGAGTATTGTGGTCAGGCATACAGAAAATCTGGTCTGGACGGAACATCTTGAGTCCGCGTGCTCGCATACCAGCGAATGCCTGAGGTGATGTTACTTCGTGACAGTAGAGACGGTCGATGTAAAGCTGTGTAGGACCATCTTCTACAATCTGGACAACGTGCTTGTCCCAAATCTTGTCGAATAATGTATTCATAATATCCTGTTTGTTATATATTTATCTGAATTGATTTTATCTTACCTTGAACTTGTTGATACAGTCGATGTAAGCCTCAACAGAAGCTGTCACGATATCGGTATCAGCACCGAAGCCATAATATACATGACCATCGTATTCCACCTGCATGTGAACCTTGCCCACATCATCAGAGCCCTTGTCGATAGCCTGGATGGTGAACTCCTTGAGGTTCATCTCCTTGGTGATGACCTTCTTGAGGGCACGAATGGCAGCATCTACCGGACCATTACCAGATGATGCAGCCTCAAACTTCTGACCTGCAATATCAAGACCGATACTTGCCACGCTCTTCACGCCCTTACCTGTAGTAACCTGCAACCAGTCGAGCTGAACACCATGCTTATCAGCAGAATCAGCACCGGCAAGCATCAAAACATCCTCATCGGTAACTTCCTTCTTCTTATCAGCCAACTGGAGGAACTTCTTGTAGATCTTGTCGAGCTTCTCCTCGTCATCTACATTCACGCCGTTAACGTGGAGACGATACTTCAAGGCAGCACGACCCGAGCGGGCTGTCAAAACGATAGCGTTATCATCCAATCCCACATCCTTAGGGTCGATGATTTCGTAAGTCTGAACGTTCTTCAGCACGCCATCCTGATGGATACCAGAAGAATGGGCGAAGGCATTGCGGCCCACGATCGCCTTGTTAGGCTGAACAGGCATGTTCATCAGGCTGCTCACCATGCGAGACATAGGCACAATCTTGGTGGTATTGATGTTGGTATCAATGTTGAGGTGCTTGTGGCACTTCAGAATCATGGCGATTTCCTCGAGCGATGTATTACCCGCACGCTCACCGATACCATTGATGGTAACCTCTACCTGACGGGCACCATTCAATACACCCTGCAGGGTATTGGCAGTAGCCATACCGAGATCGTTGTGACAGTGGGTAGAGATGCATGCATTCTCGATGCCGTCAACGTGATCCATCAGATACTTGATCTTGGCACCATACTCATCAGGCAAGCAATAGCCGGTGGTGTCAGGAATGTTAACTACGGTAGCACCTGCCTTGATGACAGCCTCTACCACGCGAGCCAGATACTCATTGTCGGTACGACCAGCGTCCTCAGCGTAGAACTCCACATCTTCCACATACTTCTTGGCATACTTGACAGCAGCCACGGCACGCTCGATGATTTCCTCGCGGGTAGAATTGAACTTATATTTGATATGGCTATCGCTGGTACCGATACCCGTATGAATTCTCTTATGCTTAGCATACTGCAACGCCTCGGCAGCACAGTCGATATCCTTTTCCACCGCACGGGTCAGCGCACAGATGGTAGGCCATGTTACAGCCTTGGAAATCTCTACTACGGAATTGAAGTCACCCGGGCTTGAAATTGGGAATCCAGCCTCAATGACATCAACGCCCAACTGCTCCAGAGCCTTAGCTACCTGAATCTTCTCTACGGTATTCAACTGGCATCCTGGAACCTGTTCGCCATCACGAAGGGTTGTGTCGAAAATAAATAATCTGTCACTCATATCTCTTAAATATTTTATTTCTCTTATTAATTAAAGTTTTTGCCCCTTATAGGGGCAACATTGCGCCCTTACTTTTGGCAAGGGCGTAAAGAGCTGGGAATTAAAAAAGCCTTTCTCACTCCCATATACGGAAGTGTAGAAAGGCTCAATATATCCAAACCGCTGAACTATACGCACACCTTATCACTTCCGCCTACATGCTGCAGTCGAAGTCGAATAATAATAATGCTTGTAATATTCAACGCTAATGCTCTCATATTTTTCTATTTTTATACGTTATATATTTATCGCTGGCAAAGGTAATCATTTTCTCTGATATACGCAAACAATTTATAACTTTTTTAATAGAAAATCTATCAAATTGCCATTTTTCACCTATTTTTTACCCAAAATCTAGAGAAATGTGCCGTTTTTATGCCAGATTATTCTAAAAAAGAACGTTCTGGTACGAAATTATTCTCTTTTCAACTAGAAAGGTAACGGACCGTCAGGTCCTGTCATCGGCGGAGGTGGAATGGCACCGCTGGCAATCATTCCATCAGAAGCCCCACTGTTCATCTTGGAACCCATGATTTCACCACCCTCCTGTACTGGAGTGTAGGAATCGGTAGGATCCTGGAAGCGGGTGAACTCGCCACGGAAGTTCAGGAGTACATCTCCGGTAGCACCCTTACGGTGCTTGGCGATGATGATCTGCGCCATACCATGAAGATCGTTTCCCTTTTCATCCTGATAGATGTGATAGTATTCCGGACGATGAACGAAGAGTACCATATCGGCATCCTGCTCGATGGCTCCGGATTCACGGAGGTCGCTCAACTGTGGTCGCTTTCCTTCAAGACCCTCACGGTTTTCTACGTTACGCGAGAGCTGAGAGAGGGCGAGTACCGGGATATTCAACTCCTTGGCAAGACCCTTGAGGGAACGAGAGATGGTGGAAACCTCTTCCTGACGGCTACCAAACTTCATTCCGTTGGCATTCATCAGCTGGAGGTAGTCAATCATCAACAGCTTTACCCCCTTCTCTTTCACCAGTCGGCGCGCCTTGGTTCTCAACTCAAAGACGGAGAGGCCCGGAGTATCATCTATATAAATAGGTGCACCCGTGAGAGAACGGATCTTCTTGTCCAGTCGCTCCCACTCGCTTGGATCCAACTGACCGTTCAGAATCTTCTTACCCGAAATCTCGCAGACATTCGAGATAAGACGGTTGACCAGCTGAACGTTGTTCATTTCAAGCGAGAAGAATCCGATAGGCACCCCGTGATCCACCGCTACATTCTTGGCGATACTCAGCGCGAAGGAAGTCTTACCCATGGCAGGACGTCCGGCGATGATCACCAGGTCGGAAGGCTGCCATCCGGAAGTCATATCATCCATCTGCTGGTAACCTGTAGGAATACCCGTGAGTCCGCCCTTGTTCTGGGCAGCACGCTGCAGGATATCCACGGCGTCCTTGATCACCGGATCAATCTGGGTGTAATCCTGCTTCATATTACCCTGAGAGAGCTGGAAAAGCTCACCCTCGGCATGCTGCATGAGTTCATCCACATCCACACCCTCATCATACGCCTGGGTCTCGATGTCGCCGGCATAATGGATGAGCTGTCGCTGCAGATATTTCTGCGCCAGGATTCGGGCATGGTACTCGATGTGGGCAGCCGAAGCCACCTGCGAGGAAATCTCCATCAGGTAACCGGCTCCACCAATCTTCTCGATGGCGCCCATCTTGGTGAGTTCATCCGTAACAGTCATGATATCCACGGGGCGCTCCTCCATATTCATGGTCTGAATCGCCTCGTAGATTTTCTGATGTCTCGGATCATAAAAGGTTTCGGGTTTCAGCATCTCGGATACCACCGAAAAAGCATCGGTATCAATCATCAATGCACCCAGAACCACCTTTTCCAACTCCACCGCCTGCGGTTGCAGGTGGGCGTAGTTGGTATCTATCTGTGTCTTGTTATTGTTATTTCTATTCTGATTTATCGGCATACTTCTTTAATTCATCTTCCGTTTGCTGGTGTTCAGCCACTACCTGATTATAGATAATCATCAAATCTGTGTAAGAACATCCATAGTTCTTCAACCATTTATAGTCTTCCTTAAGGGCTTCAAAGAATACATTCTCATCCTTTTCTACATAATAGGCATAAGCCCTGAAGAAAGGTCCCATAGCCTTTTTCGGCTGATGTTCTATCAATGCCAGGAGACCAAGCGAATAGTTATTGTAAGCCTCGGCAAGCTTATCATTCTTCATCATCTTGAAGAAGAGATCCATCGCCTGCATCATCATATTCTTCGTATCCTTACCCTCTTTTTTCATCTTCTCGAAACTACCGAAAAGCTCGTTCACCTCGGCGAAATATTCATCCAGGCGCTGATGAGCCTTCTGGAAGTTCTCTTCCGCATGTTCGCCACCTATCTTGATAAGCAGCTGTGTGAGCAAGGCTCCCGCCATCTGATTCTCCGGGTGGGTATAATCCAGCTCGTAAGCCAGCGGCATCGCCTCTTCAAATCTGTTGTTCATGACGATGAACTTCAGTTTATCCAGTTTCAACTCGAAGAGTTCCTCTTCTGAGAATGAATCCTTGAACTCCATCAGCTTGTCGAAATTCTCCAGATACTCATCCACCTGGATGAGATTACGATAGCAGATGCCCAGCTGCAGATATACCTGCTTCATGTCAGGCTTTATCTTCAGCATCTTCTTGAAGTGATCGACAGCCATACGAAGACTATGATCGTCTTCCTTCTGCATACATACCCATCCCTTCATGAAGTGCATCTCCAACGTGTCGCATGGTACACCTTCCAGCATCACGTCAACCAGGTCAGGGAACTCGCGGCGGAAGGAATAGCGGGCTATAGCCATGCGGTACTTATCGAAGAATTCATCCTGGAAAAGAGGACCCGCCAAGACTGCATAGGCTGGTTTGTCATCATCCAGTTCGTCGAGGATATTGAAGACTTCATCCTTCGCTGTATAGAACTTGGAGAAGCGCAGGAGATTGCGGATGTAGTTGATACGGATACGCTTTGCACGATGCTCTCCAGGCTCTTTAAAAAATTCATTAACAATCTCTTCCTCATCTGCAGACTCGCTGCCATCTCCCTCATCCTCAGGGTCATCGTAACAGTCAACAATATTCTCCGGTATCTCATTAGGATGAGAGACGATCAGGTTTGCCAGGGAATAGGCATCGGCAGGACATGACCTTGCAGTAGAACAGAAAGCCTTGCAGAACTTTCTCTTCTCATCTACGAATCCGAGAGCCTCGGTTACATGAGGATTCTTCAGATAGAAAGGCATGAACCAATTGTACAGATGAGTAAAGAACTCTGTCTGATCTCGTAACATTTTAAACTGCGGCAAGAGGATATCAATACCCTTATCCATCATTTCATCCATAGAGAGCGGACTCTCTATATCTGCGTCGAGATTATCGATTCCATCCTCGTCGGTATTGATATCGACAGAACGGATAGGACTCTCTTCCGAAGTTTCCTCGTCTTCATCGATTTCGAAGAGATTTCTCATATCTTCATCAGCCTCCAGCAAATCGGCTACCTTATCCTTCAGGTCGCCGAGGAAACGTTTTGACAGCGATGACATGATATCATTGGTATAGTCGATAGACTTCTGCTCGCTGAATACAGTCACGGCAAGCATCTTCTGGGCTTTTATGATTTCGGCAAGCAAGTCTGAATCATTCTTGCAATCCTCAGTCAACTGCTCTGCAAAGCTACGGAAGTCAGGATGCTGTTCGTAGCAGCCGCAATTCGTAGAAACCAGCAGCCATCCCAGGAGGGCACGCACCTTCACCTCATCGTCATCTGCCAGGCGGTAGATATCGTAGAGCAAAGTGAATTTACCCATATCGAAAACGGTGGCGGCAGAGAGCGTAATGGCACTCACCAGAAGCTGAGAGGTCAAGGAATCAACTGTAGGCGAAAGGATGGTATCTTTGACAACAGCACGTTCCTCATCATTCCAATATCCAGAAGAGACAAATCTGTCGAAGATCTTTTCGCGATACTCTTCCCACTCCTGATACAGACGGGCTGAAGCCTGGTCCTGCTCCTCCTTCGAGAGGTCGTGGTTCAGGAAAAGCATCGCCTCTCGGGAAACGAATTTCTCGAGGGTTGGCTTCACCTCTTTGATATCTATCGCCTCGCCCTGCTTTTTCAAATCCTTGAAAATACCCTGTTCTGAACGGATATCCATCTCGATATCTACCAGGAACTGGTCGAGTTCAGAAATAGCTTCGGAGACTAATTTCGCTCTAGCCTCAGGTGTCGTTTCCGGGATTTTAAACTCCTTTATAGATTTGGCATCCAGCTTGAGAAAGCCAAGCATTTCAGTAGACATCTTCTTGCGTTGGAAGAGACTCAAACTGGCGATAACGGTTGACAGCAAACCTTGCACCAGACGGTGTATATACGGCAGATGGTTCGGACTGTTTTTTATGATAGCAAAAAGCATTGGATTGCATTCGGCGAAACGCTGCTGATGAATCATTTGACGGATTTCAACAACATCCTCCAATAACTCCTTCTGGGCCAGAACTTCTTCCGGGTTATTAGACTCTTCTGACAAATTTACTTCTTCTGACATAATTGTAGTTGTTTAATTGTTAATATCTGCCACCTTGAGGTCTCGCTGGCGAGGTTCCATAGCGTGACTGTACTTTAATTTTGGCAGATTGCTAACGGTTTGGGCATCAACACCATAATACTTAGTCAGTAAAGCGGCATAGTGGTGTACGCCATTCTTATTGATGCTATCAACAGCGATGTCGTAAGCTTTCACGAATCTGTCGATTTGATCTTTTCTTCGGGGTTCCGTCTTCAGTTTGCTGCGGAAGGCGATGACTCCCAACTGGAGGTTCTTGTCTCTACTATCCGCCAGTGCCACATGCTTAGCCATTCTTGCCTGTGTGGCGTAAGGCTCCGGCATCCAGGCGGCATCCATCTCATTGTTGAGGAGCATGCGCAGACGGATGTTCAGGTCGTTGATCTGCACGCGATATACATCATACTTGGTCTTCACGCTGTCGATGACAAGCGTAGAGAGATAATCGGTGGCAGAATGACGGGTCATGGCTATCATCTTGTCTGACAACTGCTTCAGCTCCGAGATACGCGCCTTGCGGTTGGTGATAAGCTGCCAGTACAGATTGGTAGAGACAGGATAGAAGAGCTGTGTACCCTGCTTCTGCAGGCGGGCAGCTCTCACCAGGTCGGTCACCGTACCCTCTACCCTCTTTCGGGCGATGGCTGTATCGCAGTCCATCTGCGCATTGTAGCGATAGAGATGTACCGTTACTCCCTGCTTCAGGAAGATGCTGTCCTCGTAAGCCAGATATACCGGAAGGCAATCGAGCGTAGGCATCACACCCACCTTGAGCGAAGCCCGGTCGATGCTGTCGAGTCGGGCCTTCTCCTGCTTGCTCAGTCGCAGTCGCTTCTGCTGTGAATCGCCGCAACTGGCCATTCCCAGCAGAAGTGCTGAAACCAGACATATCATGATTGAAAATTTCTTCATTGTATTTTTACTCTACATTCTTCATCGTATATACTCTGATATAGAGATTTTACTCTTTTTACGCTGTCAGAGCTTACTCCACATAAAGCACGAGTCCCTTCAGGTATTCGCCTTCAGGATGATAGATGTTGATAGGATGATCGGCTGG
>ERZ507033.898-NODE-898-length-12093-cov-3.455890_pt1 | contig 12093 bp, 13 predicted proteins | sample MGYA00512874_ERZ507033 | MGnify/ENA metagenome assembly ERZ507033
CGGCGGGCCCGAGGTGATTGAAGAGGTAGAAAATCTGCTGAACCAGAAGGGCTTCCATCTTTCCCTGCCCAAAGAGGATGCCCGCAAGGCTACCCTGGTTCTGTTCAATGAAATTTTCCGCTCCATTGCCATTGGTACGTCCTATGATTCTACCATGAAGCTCATGATTGCCGTGGGGGTATCGCTTCTCATCAAGATGATTAGGAAAAAAGAAAGCCGGGCCATTTCCTTTGAAAACATGATTGTGACTGACAGCAGAGGGCGCCGTTTCCTCCCGGTGACTGTGAGCATTGATGAACCGGAGCTGCATCTCCATCCTTATCTGCAACGGGCCATGCTGGCTTTCTGCCGCTCCATCCTGAATAATGAAGAGCCTTTTTTCCTGAAACTGGTGCAGACCATACTGGGCGTGGATGGGCTGAGGGGGCAGCTTTTTGTGGTCACCCATTCTACGGACTCCCTGGTCAACGATTATCGGCAGATTATCCGCATTTACTGGGACGACAGGAAAAAGGTGCAGGCTGCCTGCGGCGCTTCTTTCCACTTTGACAGGGAAATCGAGAAGCACCTGATCATGCATTTTCCCGAAGTGAAGGAAGCCCTTTATTCCAAGTGCACCATCCTGGTGGAAGGGGAGACGGAATACGGCTCCTTTGGCTATTTCGCCAAGACTCTGGGCGTTAATTTCGACTATCACGGCATATGCCTCATCAATGCCCGGGGAGAAAGTTCCATTTCCAAAATTGCCCAGCTGGTACGGCGTTTCCATATACCGGCAGTCTGTCTCTACGACAGGGATGTCATGGGGACAGCCCGGCAGTCGCCCTATGTGTTTTTTACTGATTTCATCTGCTATGAAATGGATGTGGTGAAGTCCTGTCTTGCCCATCGGGGACGAAAGGCGCTGGACCAGGTCATCGGTGACATGGAGGACGCCGGCGATGCGGTGAATACGTCCCTCATTAAAAAAGCAGGCGCCAAGCTGGGCCTGCCCAAGGGTTACTATCCTCCGGTGAAGCTGAAAAATATCAATCCAAGAAATCGGGAGGCCCTGGAGTTCTACTATTTCGCCTGGCTTTATGGAAATAAAGGGGTCATCATTGGAAGGACTTTGGGCAAGAGTCTGGGAAAAGAGCTGATTCCGCCTGCTTTTGCCCGGGTGATTCAGGCGGCTGTCCGCCTCTCCTGCGGAAGCAGCGAAAAATGATGGAAGCTCTATCAGGTGTTCAGGCGTCAGAAAGCACTGATTCATTCAGAAAGTTTTCTCATCAGAATTATATGCACTGCTTCGTCATGGGACTACCTGTATAGCCTGCATCCCTGTTTATCCCGCTTCCTGCATGGCATTACAAATTCAGGAATAAAGGCAGACTTTGATGGAATCAGTATTAGCTCGAGAAATGAGATAAAAACGGCGGCGAAGCCGTCGCCACGACTCGGAGAGGCGAAGAGCTCAATGATTTGCCACCCTTTACATAGTGTGGTATAATCAAACCGTAAGTGTGTGTATAGAGTTTCCTGTAGAGTGAGCTTCGGCTCACTCTTTCTTATATTAAGGATAAGGAGGGCATATGGCGCGCAGGGATGTGGAAGAAGCAGTGGAAAAACTGCTGGAGCCCGGTCTGGAGAGAGAGGGCCTGGAACTTGTGGATGTGGAATATGTGCGGGAAAGAAATTGGATTCTCCGCATTTACATTGACAAGGAAGGCGGCGTGGATTTGAATGACTGCCAGACTGTGAGCGAGAAAGCAGGCATGCTTCTGGATGAGGCGGATTTGATTTCTGACAATTACATGCTGGAGGTTTCTTCGCCCGGCCTTGACCGTGTGCTGAAGAAGGATAAAGATTTTATCCGTTATACCGGTGAGGATGTGGATGTGAAGCTTTTTGCTCCCTTGGAAGGGAAGAAGGGCGTGAAATCATTTACGGCCAAACTGCTGGGTCTTGCTGAGGACGGCGCTCTTCTTCTGAAAACAGAAGAGGGAGAGATTTCTTTAAGCAGAGATAAAATTTCGCAGGTTAGACTGCATTTTTCATTTTGATTCCGGGAGGAAATGGACATCGTGAATTTAGATTTAATCGAAGCAATCAAGGGCCTGGTGAAGGCAAAGAAGGTCGATGAGAAAATCGTTTTTGACGCACTGGAAATGGTGCTGCTCACTGCCTACAAGAAGGAAACCGGCAGCAATGCCAAGTCCTCTGTCACACTGAACAGGGAAACCGGGGATTACCATATTTATGAAGAAAAAATGGTGGTAGAAGAAATTGACCCCGACTCTGAAAATAGTGAAGAATATAAGGGATTGACAGTGAACAAAGGTATTGAGCAACCATCTATTGTGAATCCTTATTTGAAACTACGTAAAAAACCTCGTCGTCGTGAGTTTTCCGTAGGTGAATATGTAGAAGGCATCGTAAAAGGTGATGTGACCGTATTGAGTCAGGCGGTTACTTTGGTGGAGAGTGTAAAACCGGAACATCAGGCTATTGCCCAGGAAGTGATAGAGAAGTGTCTGCCTTATTCCGGAAATTCTATGCGAATCGGTATCAGTGGTGTGCCCGGTGCCGGCAAGAGTACATCTATTGATGTATTTGGATTGCATGTGCTTGAGAAGGGAGGAAAATTAGCTGTTTTAGCTATTGATCCCAGTAGTGAGCGTTCTAAAGGCAGTATTTTGGGAGATAAGACCCGTATGGAGAAACTATCTGTCCATCCGAAGTCTTTTAAACGGCCTAGTCCGTCGGCAGGTTCGTTGGGAGGGGTAGCTCGTAAGACTCGTGAAACGATCATACTTTGTGAGGCGGCGGGCTTTGATAAGATTTTTGTTGAAACGGTTGGAGTAGGGCAGAGCGAAACGGCAGTGCATTCTATGGTGGATTTCTTTTTGCTGATCCAACTGGCCGGTACTGGTGATGAATTGCAGGGGATTAAGAGAGGTATCATGGAAATGGCGGATGGAATTGTTATCAATAAAGCCGACGGCAGCAATATTGAGAAAGCAAAACTGGCTGCCAGTCATTTCCGCAATGCTTTACATTTGTTTCCTGCTCCTGATTCGGGCTGGAGTCCTAAAGTAATGACGTATTCCGGCTTTTATGGTATTGGAATTAAAGAAATCTGGGATATGATCTATGAATACTTCGCTTTTGTGAAAGCGAATGGTTATTTTGAATATCGCAGAAATGAACAGGCCAAGTATTGGATGTATGAGTCTATCAACGAGCATTTGCGTGATAGTTTCTATAATAATGAAAAGATAATTTCTATGTTGGCTGCAAAAGAGGAAGAGGTGCTGAATGGCAAACTGACTTCGTTTGTTGCTGCCAAAAAGTTATTGGATGCTTATTTCTCAACCTTGAAATAAGGTTTTCCTACTACTACAGGTAACATAAAAAACGCAGATTTAATGAATAATTATAATCTGCGTTTTTTGTGTACCTGTGGTGGATAAAAATTAGATAGAAAGTTCATGAAGTACGTTCACCAATTCTCTGTCTATAGGCTTGTCGTTCTTTATAGCTTTAGCGAAAGGTACATAAACAATCTTATCATCATCAATACCAATCATTACATTACGTTGTCCTTCCAATAATGCTTGGATGCTGGCCACTCCCATACGGCTGGCAATAATTCGGTCATGCGCTGTGGGGCGTCCGCCACGTTGCAAATGTCCTAATATCGTTACACGCACATCGTATTGCGGATATTCGTTCTTCACACGTTCGGCATAGTGCATTGCACCCCCGGTCAGTTCGCTTTCGGCTACTAATACGATACTACTGCTCTTGGATTTGCGGAAACCATGTTCGATGAATTCTTCCAATTGGTCAACTTCTGTGCTGAATTCCGGAATAATAGCTGCTTCTGCACCTGCGGCAATAGCGCCGTTCAATGCCAGGAAACCTGCATCACGTCCCATCACTTCAACAAAAAATAAGCGTTCGTGAGAAGTTGCCGTATCACGGATTTTATCTACTGCATCCAAAATTGTGTTCAAAGCTGTATCATAGCCGATGGTGGTGTCGGTTCCATACAGGTCGTTGTCAATCGTTCCGGGCAGACCGATACAAGGCACATCAAATTCCTGAGCAAAGATACGTGCACCGGTCAACGAACCGTCACCGCCGATAATGACCAAAGCATCAATCTCGTGCTTTTTCATATTTTCGTAAGCTTGTGCCCGTCCTTCGGGTGTCGTGAATTCTTTGCAACGGGCGGTTTTCAGAATGGTACCTCCCATTTGTATGATGTTGCTAACATTTTGGCTTTTGAATTCCTGAATTTCATCTGTTACCAATCCTTTGTAACCTCTATAAATGCCATATACTTTCAAGCCGTTATAGATGGCAGAACGTGTGACTGCACGAATGGCAGCATTCATTCCCGGAGCATCTCCTCCAGAGGTTAAAATACCAATACTTTTAATCGTTCCCATAAATACCCATTTTAATATTTTTATGTCGCAAAGTTAACAAATTATCAGTTGGACAACGATAATTTTCTATTTTTTATTGGTCTATTTTTCGTTTAAGATTGCTTTTTTACATTCTTCCATCAACCATTTGGGGGTGGAAGTCGCTCCACAAATGCCGATGGAACGGACGTCCTCGAGCAAGTTCCGGTCTATTTCTTCCGGCTGGTCAATGAGGTATGAATTCGGATTGATCTTTTTGCATTCTTGATATAAGATCTTTCCGTTTGAGCTTTTTCGTCCGCAGACAAAAAAGATCAGATCATGTGCTGCTGCAAATTTGCGGATGTTAGGCATCCGGTTGGCCACTTGCCGGCAGATTGTGTCGTAATATTCAAAAGTGGCATCGGGTGAGATATGCTCCTTGATATATTCTATGATTTGCCAGAATTCTTCCAAAGACTTGGTTGTCTGGGAGTACAAGCGTATGTCTTTGGTGAAGTCCAGATGAGCAGCTTCAGCAGGTGTTTCTATGACAATTGCTTTTCCATGAGTTTGACCTACCAGCCCCAGTACTTCGGCATGACCGTTCTTGCCATAAATCACGATTTGTGTGTCTTGACTTGCCGGAACATTGTCATACTCCTGTTTGATGCGCTTTTGGAGGCGTAATACTACCGGACAGGTGGCGTCAATGATCTCGATGTTGTTGGTACGGGCTATAGCGTATGTTTCAGGAGGTTCTCCATGTGCGCGCAACAGTACTTTGGCATCGTGTAATTGGGCAAACTCTTCGTGGTTTATTGTGATAAGCCCCATTTTTTTTAGGCGTTCACATTCCTGTCCGTTGTGTACAATGTCTCCCAGACAATAAAGAGTGTTTCCTTTTGCCAGTTCTTCTTCTGCTTTACGGATAGCTGTGGTGACTCCGAAGCAGAACCCAGATCCTTCGTCTATCTCTATGTTAACCATTTATCGCAGCTTGAAATTTTTCGGTCAGCCACTTTTTCTGTTCGGCAATGCTCATGTGGCTGTTGTCCAACAAGATAGCGTCATCCGCTTGCCGTAACGGGCTGACTTCACGGGTTTGGTCTATACGGTCACGCTCTTCCACATTTTCCAGAATTTTTTCATAAGAGGCTTCTTGCCCTTTACTTCTTAATTCATCATAACGGCGCTGTGCACGTATGGCAGCCGAGGCGGTTACAAATATTTTCAGTTCGGCATCGGGGAAAACAACGGTTCCAATGTCCCTTCCGTCCATGACAATTCCTTTGGCCTTTCCCATTTCCTGTTGTTGTTTCACCAAAGCCTCACGTACAAAACCCAAGGCGGCGATAGGACTTACATGAGAGGAAACTTCCATGCTGCGGATGGCATCCTCTACATTTGTATCGTTCAGGAAAGTCATGGGGCGTTGTGTTTCCGGATTTAACCGGAATGAAATATGTATATCGGGCATCGCTGTTTTTAACGCTTCGGTGTCGATGCCTCTTTCCGTAAAGAACCCTTTCTGCAGGCTATATAATGTAACAGCACGATACATGGCACCGCTATCAATATAAATGTATCCTATTTCACGTGCCAAGTCTTTGGCCATCGTGCTTTTTCCACATGATGAATAACCGTCAATGGCAATAGTTATTTTTTTCATATATAATTAATGTATAGGTGACTACTAAAAACGCTTCAAAGATAGATAAAAGTTGGGTGTATGTCTATGAAATCGGATGAAAATAAAATGAATTAGCATATTTTTCATGTGAAAATACTTTTTATTTAAAAGATTTGTGTTACATTTGCCCTCAGTGAGAAACACTTAATTTTAAAACACAATTTATGGAAGTTAAAAAATCGCCTAAAGCAGATCTCGAAGGTAAAAAGAGTACCTGGCTGCTTATCGGTTATGTGTTTATCCTTGCTCTCATGTTTGTAGCTTTCGAATGGACTGATCGCGACAAGCAAGTGACTACGGAAACAGGTATAACCGATGTCGTATTTGAAGAAGAAATTATCCCTATTACGGAACAGGAACAAAAACAAGCTCCTCCTCCTCCCGAAGCTCCTAAGGTAGAAGAAGTGCTTCAGATCGTTGAAAACGATGCTAAAGTAGAAGAAACTGCCATTCAGGCTTCTGAAGAAACAGGTCAGGCTGTGGAAGTTAAATATGTTCCGGTAGAAGTGGAAGAAGAAGAACCTGAAGAACAGCAGATATTCCAAGTTGTAGAGGAAATGCCTGAATTCCCCGGAGGTATGGCTGAATGTTTGAAGTTCTTGGGTAAGAATATTAAATACCCCACTATTTCTCAGGAAAACGGTGTGCAAGGTAAGGTTATCGTTCAGTTTGTCGTTAATAAGGACGGTTCTATCGTTGACCCGGTGGTTGTGCGTAGTGTAGACCCCTACTTGGATAAGGAAGCACTCCGTGTAATCAAGACCATGCCGAAATGGAAACCTGGCAAACAGCGTGGTAAAGCTGTACGTGTGAAATATACAGTGCCTGTAACTTTCAAATTACAGTAATAAAATACTTTAATATCTTAATTAAGAGGCTGCCTTTAAAAAGCAGCCTCTTTTTCTAGAACCCCTTAATCAAAATAATTTATGGCTTTTTCTGCAGACCAGTTATTGGAAAAGGTAAATACTTATCTTGCTACGATGCCTTATGTGCGCGAACCAAAAGGATTGTATGCTCCTATAGAGTATGTCTTGTCATTAGGCGGTAAACGTATCCGTCCTGTTTTGATGTTGCTTTCCTATCAGCTTTACAAAGAGAATGTGGATGATATTTTACCACAAGCGGCAGGTATAGAGACTTATCATAATTATACATTGTTGCATGATGATTTGATGGATTGTGCGGATATGCGCAGAAACAAGCCTACCGTGCATAAGGTTTGGGATGAGAATACGGCTATTCTTTCGGGGGATGCCATGCTGGTGTTGGCTTATCGGCTGATGAACAATTGTCCGGAGCGTTATTTGAAGCAAGTGATGGATATTTTCAGTCAGACTGCTTTGGAAATTTGTGAAGGACAGCAGTGGGATATGGAATTTGAAACCCGGAATGATGTTACTGTTCCCGAATATATGGAGATGATTCGTTTAAAGACATCGGTACTTTTGTCTGCTGCGTTAAAAATTGGTGCTGTATTAGGGGGGGGGTCGGAAGATGATGCCCGCAAATTATACGATTTCGGTATCAAAATGGGATTGGCATTCCAGTTACAGGATGATTATCTGGATGTGTATGGGGATTCGAAAGTGTTTGGAAAAAATATAGGTGGAGATATTTTATGCAATAAGAAGACTTTTATGCTGATCAATGCGTTGGCTTTGGCAGATGGGATACAACGGAAGGAGTTGGAAAAATGGATAGCTTCTACTGCTTTTTGTCCGGAAGAAAAGATAAAAGCTGTAACAGCTCTTTATGATAAGATAGGCATCGGCGGAATTTGTGAAGAAAAGATTAACGCTTATTATATCGAGGGGCTTTCGTTGTTGGAAAGTATAGCTGTGCCTTCTGAAAGAAAAGAAGAACTGAAGTCTTTTGTTTGTCATTTAATGAATAGAAAAGTATAATATGATTGACACGCATTCTCATTTGTTTGTTGAGGAGTTTGATGAGGATTTGCCGGCTGTGATAGAACGTGCTCGGGATTCCGGAGTGTCTAAAGTCTTTATGCCCAATATTGATGACACCACGGTGGAAGCGATGTTGAATGTCTGTACGGCATATAAGGGGTATTGTTTTCCTATGATTGGATTTCATCCGACTTCTGTTGGGGCTGATTCGTTATTCCGTATTTATGAGATGAAAAAGCTGCTTTCCGGTGAACATCCTTTTGTGGCTGTAGGTGAGGTGGGAATGGATTTGTATTGGGATAAGACATATTTGAAAGAACAACAGAAGGCGTTGGATATACAGATTCAATGGGCATTGGAATATCATCTGCCTTTGGTGTTGCATTGCCGTGAAGCTTTTCCGGAGTTGTTTGAAGTGATGGAACCTTATAAAAAAACTGAGTTAAGCGGTATCTTTCATAGTTTTACGGGTACTCTGGAGGAAGCAGGGCAGGTTTTAGAGTATGCTCGTTTTTTCTTTGGGATCAATGGAGTCGTTACATTCAAGAAGAGTAGTCTGGCTGAGGTCTTACCTCATATCCCCTTAGACAGAATCGTTCTTGAAACGGATTCTCCTTATTTGGCTCCTGTGCCTTTCAGGGGAAAACGGAACGAGTCTTCTTATATAAAGAATGTAGCGATGAAACTTGCCGAAATCTATGGTCTGGATTTTAAAGATGTGGATAGAATTACTGCCAATAATGCTTTAAAAGTGTTCAAAATGGCTGAATAAGTTTTTAAAGTTTATTAATTTTGATAGGTAATTTAAATATTGGCAGGGCTAATTCTACGTAAGACGAAAAAAAAGAATACATTTGTAGCTGAAATCGCTTGCAGTTCCCGATTTTCTTTGTAATTTGCACCCGATTTTAAAAAAGATAGTATTGTGTCGCCCGAAAAGGAGAGATGCTCGAGTGGTTGAAGAGGCACGCCTGGAAAGCGTGTAAACGCCAAAAGTGTTTCGCGGGTTCGAATCCCGCTCTCTCCGCATTGTAATGGAAAGCACAACAGACTGGAAGACAATTAAAACAAATAAATAACAATTAATTAATTAATCTTAAAAATTAGACACACAATGAAAAAGTTATTTGCAATTGTTGCTGTGATTGGGGCCTTTACATTTGGCTCAATTCAACTTGCTCAGGCTCAAGATGCTCCTGCTGCTGAACAAACAGAACAAGCTGCTCCTGCAGCTCAGGCAGCTCCTGCCGGTGATGCTACTGTAGAAGCAGAAGAAGGTGGTATTCACAAGGAAATTAAAACTAAGTTTATTGAAGGTACTGCATCTTTCATGAGTTTGGTTGCTATCGCATTGGTTATCGGTCTTGCTTTCTGTATTGAACGTATCATTTATTTGAGCTTGGCTGAAACGAATACAAAGAAGTTGATGGCTAACATTGAGGCTGCTTTGGAAAAAGGTGATGTTGAAGCTGCTAAAACTGTATGTCGCAATACTCGTGGTCCGGTCGCTTCTATTTGTTATCAAGGCTTGATGAGAATAGATGAAGGTATTGATGTAGTAGAACGTTCAGTTGTTTCTTACGGTGGAGTTCAAGCCGGTTATTTGGAAAAAGGATGTTCTTGGATTACATTGTTCATCGCAATGGCTCCGTCTTTGGGATTCTTGGGTACTGTAATCGGTATGGTTATGGCGTTCGATAAGATTCAGCAGGCTGGTGATATTTCTCCGACAGTTGTAGCTGGTGGTATGAAAGTGGCTTTGATTACTACTATCTTCGGTTTGGTTGTAGCATTGATTCTTCAGGTATTCTATAACTACATCCTTTCTAAGATTGAAGGTTTGACAAGTGAAATGGAAGACTCTTCTATCACTTTGTTGGATATGATCACTAAATATAACTTGAAATACAAAAAATAATTAGGAGATGGCTAAGTTATCATATAAAGTGTCTTACTACATAATGTACATTTGCTTTGCGCTGATTCTTGTCGTGCTGGGAATGTTCTATTTTGTAGGATACAATAATCCGGTAGGTGAATATAATGCACCTGAACATACGGAAACATTGATTTACTTAATGTATGCAATGTTTGGAATATGTGTGGCAGTAACTGTAATTGGTGCGATAGCACAATTTGGCGCTGCTTTGAGAGATAATCCTAAAAGTGCAATAAAGTCTTTGATCGGCTTGGTCTTGTTTGTGGTAGTATTGGTCGTTTCTTACGGTATGGGTTCTGACTCTCCTGTTGTTTTGGCCGATGGTAGTGCTTACACTGATACAGGTTGGTTGAAAATTACTGATATGCTGATTTACTCCATTTATTTCTTGTTTGGTGTGGCTGCAATCGGTACTTTAGTAAACTTGAGCGGTATCTTTAAAAGATAATATTATCTACATTGATTAAATAATTTAAAACGAAGTAAGTAAAATGGCAAGAAAAAAAAGAGGCGTACCTGGAATTAACTCCAGTTCAACAGCTGATATTGCCTTTATGTTGCTTATTTTCTTCCTGATAACAACATCAATGGATACTGACCGTGGTTTGGCGAGACGGCTTCCGCCTCCTCCCGAAAACAAGGATCAGAAAGATGATGATATTATTGTAAAGGAACGAAACATCCTTCAAGTCCGTCTGAATAAAGACAACCAGCTGATGTGTGGTACGGACTATATTGATGTGAAGCAATTGAAAGAAAAGGCAAAAGAGTTTATAGCCAATCCGTATGATGATGAAAATCTGCCTGAAAAGCATAGAAAGAATATTCCTTTGCTGGGTGATTGTATGATTACGGAAAATCATGTAATCTCTGTTCAGAATGACGTTGGAACTAGCTATCAAGCATATATTGATGTGCAAAATGAATTGGTTGCTGCGTATAATGAACTTCGTAATGAACTAGGTAAAGCTAAATTTGGAAAGCTTTATAATGAGTGCAACGAAGATGAACAAAAAGCTATTCGTGAATATTATCCGCAGAAGATTTCTGAAGCTGAACCTAAAAAGTATGGAGGTAAGTAATGGGAAAATTTAATAAAACAGGTAAACGTGGAATGCCTGAGTTGAATACCTCTTCATTGCCTGACCTTATCTTTACCATGTTGTTCTTCTTTATGATTGTAACAACCATGCGTGAGGTTACATTGAAGGTTCAATTTCAGGTTCCTCAAGGAACAGAATTGGAAAAGTTGGAAAAGAAGCAGAGTTTATCAACGGACTTCGAGTGACAGATGCAGAGACAATGGAGATTGCTTAGATGGTTCTGGGACGCGTGAATAAGAGTCTTGTACAGCTTGTAGAGAGTCTTGGCGTGCGTGCGATCGGAATCAGTGGAAAGGATGGAAATCTTCTCCAGGTTGAGAAGAAGTTTTCAGACGGACAGGATATCGGATTCGTAGGAGATGTCAAGAAAGTAAATGCAGAGATTTTGTATGACCTTCTGGAAAAAGATTTCCTTCCGATCATTTGCCCGGTAGGATTGGACGATGACAACAATACATACAATATCAATGCAGATGATGCAGCATGTGCGATTGCAAAAGCCATGAAAGCAGAGAAGCTTGCATTTCTGACAGATATTGAAGGAGTCTATAAGGATCCACAGGATTCATCCACACTGATTTCTGAACTGACAGTATCAGAGGCTCATAAGCTGGTGGGAGATGGATATATCGGTGGCGGAATGCTTCCGAAGATCAACAACTGTATCGAGGCTATTGAGAGTGGGGTATCCAGGGTTCATATTCTGGATGGAAGAATCCCACATTGTCTGTTGCTTGAAATCTTTACAAATAAAGGAATTGGTACAGCAATTTTAAATCAGAAAGAAAGCAGGTATTATGATGGTGAACAGTAAAATACAGGCGGCAGAAGAGAACCTGATCCATGTATACAATCGATTTCCGATTGCACTGGATCACGGAGAAGGAATGTATCTGTATGATACAGAAGGAAAAGAATATCTTGACTTTGCAGCAGGATTTGCTGTGTCAGGACTTGGATATGATAATAAAGAACTGAATCAGGCATTAAAAGATCAGATTGATAAGTTATACCATATATCAAATCTTTATTTCCACGAGAGCTGTGGAGAGGC
>ERZ507033.901-NODE-901-length-12081-cov-4.936055_pt1 | contig 12081 bp, 13 predicted proteins | sample MGYA00512874_ERZ507033 | MGnify/ENA metagenome assembly ERZ507033
ATAGCCGCCAGCGAGGAGGGCGGTCGCCCTCCTCGCGGAGGGCGTGGATAGAAATAGTGACTGATGCTATCAAAAAAGGATACCTTGCAGGTCGCCCTCCTCGCGGAGGGCGTGGATAGAAATTTTCGCAGGCGCTCATAGCCGCCAGCGAGGAGGGCGGTCGCCCTCCTCGCGGAGGGCGTGGATAGAAATTACAAGTACCTGAACACCGGTAGCCTGAAGGGCACGTCGCCCTCCTCGCGGAGGGCGTGGATAGAAATATATCTTTTGCGACCCTGTCCCACGTGAGGCAATCGGTCGCCCTCCTCGCGGAGGGCGTGGATAGAAATCTCGATGTCTGCCCGCCCGATTCCGCGGTAATAGGTCGCCCTCCTCGCGGAGGGCGTGGATAGAAATGAGATGATCAGGCTGCCAATCTTTGCAATCAGTCCGTCGCCCTCCTCGCGGAGGGCGTGGATAGAAATAACGGCATCACCACCACCACGCAGCAGGCCGTGGGTCGCCCTCCTCGCGGAGGGCGTGGATAGAAATGGATGCACGCCATCCGTTGTAAGTAACTGGCTCCAGTCGCCCTCCTCGCGGAGGGCGTGGATAGAAATGGAGCAGACCATTGTTACCCCATCCATCACTACGCGTCGCCCTCCTCGCGGAGGGCGTGGATAGAAATGGATGCGATGGAGTGCACTGTCAGCTGCGAGGAAAGTCGCCCTCCTCGCGGAGGGCGTGGATAGAAATCAGTCAAGACGAAGCCCAGACTGAGGACGGCAGGCAGTCGCCCTCCTCGCGGAGGGCGTGGATAGAAATTAAAAATATCACAAACATGGCAATTGGAGCAATTTGTCGCCCTCCTCGCGGAGGGCGTGGATAGAAATTTGGCATTCAGGATGCACTTGCAAAGTGCAGTGGTCGCCCTCCTCGCGGAGGGCGTGGATAGAAATAAAATATCGCTATAAAAACATTGCCAAGCCATACGTCGCCCTCCTCGCGGAGGGCGTGGATAGAAATCAATTATGGACGTTTCCCGCTGGCAAGGCGACATGTCGCCCTCCTCGCGGAGGGCGTGGATAGAAATGGCAAAAAGTTTTCCAGCATATCCGACCTGCAGGGTCGCCCTCCTCGCGGAGGGCGTGGATAGAAATACACCATTATCACCCCGCTGCCCGCATGGCTGGCGGTCGCCCTCCTCGCGGAGGGCGTGGATAGAAATAAGAATCTGCATCATGATGCGGATTGCCTGTTTGAGTCGCCCTCCTCGCGGAGGGCGTGGATAGAAATTTGTCCTGATAATTCCGGGTCTGCAAGCTGCCCTCGTCGCCCTCCTCGCGGAGGGCGTGGATAGAAATTTGTGCAGTGGCTGTTTCAGGACGCCTGTGCAGCAGTCGCCCTCCTCGCGGAGGGCGTGGATAGAAATAGCAAGATCTCGAGCACGATAATTGCAGCCGGAAAGGTCGCCCTCCTCGCGGAGGGCGTGGATAGAAATGAGTACACCGGGCTTCGTCTCGGCGAGGCAAACGGTCGCCCTCCTCGCGGAGGGCGTGGATAGAAATCCTTTGCGGTGCTTGCGCAGCAGAATGACGTAAGTCGCCCTCCTCGCGGAGGGCGTGGATAGAAATTACCGAAACCAAAAAAGTGCTTAACGCTGAGACCGTCGCCCTCCTCGCGGAGGGCGTGGATAGAAATGCCAATGACACGCTGACTATCAACATCCCTGCTGGGTCGCCCTCCTCGCGGAGGGCGTGGATAGAAATCTGCTCACACGGACAAGGGGAAGCTGCCGGCACTGTCGCCCTCCTCGCGGAGGGCGTGGATAGAAATTCGCAGAACGGTGACTGGGATAAACGGTCTGGACAGGTCGCCCTCCTCGCGGAGGGCGTGGATAGAAATTTAAAAAAGCTATGGTAAAATCGCAGCGTCCGAAACATCCTGCGGTCTGCCGTTATTCACATACGGGTTATACCAGACATTCTGGAATATGCATCCTTCGATCCAAATGTTTTCGCACCAAATGCTCTCGCCGTTCTCCATGCGTCCCCGCAGCCGGATGCCGCAGGTCCATATTTTGTTTACACCGTTCGGGTTGATGCCTTCCCATGTGCAGTTGACGAACCAGATGTTTTTGCACCCCTCCAGCACCATGTTCGCGCCCTTCCAAAAGATCACGTTCCGAACTTCCAGATCTTCAACGTTGTTGACGATGATCTCAAAGTACTTATACTTTTTGTTTCCTCCGTCCACCACGCAGTTGCTCTGGCTCAGCGCCGCCGTCTGTGCACTTTCTGCCTCGCCCTTTGCCTGCTGCACGCTGTCCGCAGCGGCGGCCTTGGCTTTCTGTGCCTCTCCCGCTGCACCTTCTGCCCTGTCCGCCGCGCTCTGCGCGTCCTTTGCCTTCTGGCTTGCCGTGTTCGCCGCCCCCAGTACCTGCGCCACAAAGGCCTCGTACTGGCTCGGGGTGATCTCGGTGTCCCCGTCCGCGGTAAAAGTCTCGTAGCACTCGTATCGCGCAGGCCTTGTCATGGCACAGTATCCGTTGCCGTCCATTGCCCGCAGCATCCACAGCCCCTTTTCGCTGGAGGTGAACATCCTGTCCACCTCCAGACACCTGTCCTCTCCCAGCAGCACCGGCTGCGGCAGCGTGCCGTCCAGCTGCTGCACATGCACCGTCACCGCCATACCGGCCCATTCCTCCGGCAGCTCAAATTCCAGTGTCTCCACCCCGGTGCTGCCCTCGCCGCCCAGCTTCAAAACCTTCTGCTCCGGGCAGTACTCTGCCCCGCTAAAGGTTCTTTTCACAATTCTTACCAGCATCTCCCGGCCTCCTTTCCTGTGTCCAGTCTACCGCATCCCGCTTTGCAAAACACCTGCGGACATTCTTACACAAAACACACCCCGGCAGCTGTCCCTTCTCAGCCGCCGGGGTGTTCGTCTTTGTTTGTTATTGTTTGTCTTTACCGCAGGTCTGCCCACGGGTCGCTGGTCTGCGCTTTGCTCTTCTTTTCGGCATCGCTCACCCAGCTGTCCAGCGTTTTCTGGGTGTACAGCGGGTTATTATCCGCATCCCGCAGCGCCAGCAGCATCTCGTTCAGCTGTGTCCGGTCGTATTCGCTGCCCGCCACATACTCCGGCTTACATACTGCGGTGATCTTGCTCTTCATGCTGCTAAGGCTCTTGCCCGCCCGCAGCAGCCTGTCCAGCTCCTCCTGTGCATCCTTTGCCCGTACGCTCTCCAGCGCCTGCTCCAGCGCGTCGGTCACGCTCTCGCTGTCGTCCTTCAAAAGGTCGTCTGCCAGTTCATTGATTGCGCCCTCCGTGTCCTCGTCCCCGGTCTTGTCGCTCGTCACCATCCCGATTAGTAGGCATCGTCCTTCACCTTGCCGTTCTTCACGGCCTCGATCAGTCCGTCCACATCCTCGCCATCGATGCCGTATGCCTCGCTCAGCGCCTGCCGCAGGGCAGCCGCCTTGGGGTCTGCGTGCACCGCCTCGCCCGCCTTGATGATGGCCTGTTGCATCACCTCGTTGAAAATGTCGCTGTACTCGCCGCTGTCCCGCACCAGCGCCCCAAAGGCCTTGCGCTTTTCCTCCGGGGTCTTTTCCACCTTCTGCTCCTGCGGCTTCTCCTCGGTCGGCTTCTCACCTTCCTGCGGCTTCGTCTCCGGCTGACCGCTCAGCTGAGGGGGCTGTTCCGTCGGCTTTCCCCGCAGCGCACCGCTGCGCCGCGCCAGCCGCTCCTGTGCCGGACGCAGCGCAGGCTCCTGCACCGCCGGTGCTGCCTCTGCGCCGCCCTCTCCGGCAGCAGCACCATCGCCGCCACCTTCCGCAAAGTACTGCAGGTTCATCTTCCCGTCCACTATGTCCGGCAGCTGCGCCGGGTCCGGTTCCTTGCCGTCCGCAAACACCATGTTCACCACCAGCTCCACGTTCTCCGGGTAACTCTCGGCCAGCGCGTCCAGTCCGTCCTGTACCAGCTCCACCCATGCTTCCACCATGTCGCAGCTCTTATGGGTCGGGGTCACCTCCACGCGCATCCAGCCCTCGCCGTGCGCCACAGCACCCAGCGCCACAAGGCCTGCCCGCGCAGCCTCCTCCACCTCGTTGGCGAGGGTCTGCATCAGGCAGCTCACCGCTGCGCACACAATGTCCTGCCCGTACTTTCCCGCGCCCGCATGGCCCTTTGCCTTCACCTCGTAGCCGGTCTTGCCGTCGTTCCATACCGTGCGCATCACACTTGCTTCGATCATGCTCTTTCTCCTTTACTTGTTCGGGTTGTTCATGTCCATCGCCCGCCGGGCTGCCTGCGTGGAAAGGCTGTTGTCGCTGCCTCCCACAGCACCGCCCAAGCTGTTGGTGCTGGTCTTTGCGCCTGTGCTGCCGCCACTCCCGCCGCCCACAGCACCCGCCGCCTGTCCGGCTGCACTTGCCGCTGCGGCAACGTTCGTCCCGTTCTGGCTGTCGATGATGGCGGCCATCTTCTGCAGCTGTGCTGCCATCTGCTGCAGCTGCTGGTACAGCGTGCCGTTCTGGCTCACCCGCTCCCGCACCTTCTCAATGCCTTCAAAGTCCATCATCTCCAGCGCAGCCAGCGCCGCGTCCGCGTTCGCCGGTGCAAAAAATCCCAGCTGGTAGCATTCCTTCGCCGTCTCGTTCTGGGAAAGCCGGCTGAAGGTGCTCTTCTTCGCCGCGCTCACCGTAATGTCGAACACCGGTTCGTGGTCGCCCAGCTGCACCCCGCCCACAACGCCGCCGGGCACCCCGCGCAGCTGCTGCGCGCTGAAGGTGGCATACTCCACCCCGCCGCTCTCGCCGGTAATGCGGTATACCCGCTGCTCGTCGTAGAACTGTCGCATCAGCTCAATGATCAGGTAGCACTCCTTCGCAAACGCCCGGTACGCGCTCTTCAGCATGTCCCGGCTCAGCTTGCTGCCCGCCTCCTGCAGCGCCGCAATGGCACTGGCAGCGGTCAGGCCACTGGTGGTGCCGCCCTGGCTCACGTCCCGGTTGCCGCTCACTTCCTTCAGCTCGCTCACCCGGGCATCCCGGTAGTTCATGCAGTTGCCGCTCAACACGTTCGTCTGCAGCGGCATAAAGCTGTCGCTGTTCAGCCGCCCCACAACGTGCACGATGTCCTTGCTAAAGTCTGCCAGCTCTTTCTCGTTCACCCCCGCCGTGTCGCTCAACACAAAGCGCTGCTTTGCCGCCAGCTTCACGTTCTCGTCCATGGCGTGGTTCATCTCGTCAATGGCGGTCTGGGTGTCCTTCATCACGTCGATGTACCCAAACCCCGCCGGGGAATCCTCCTCCATGAACAGCGGGTCAAACACAAAGGGGTACTTCCCGTGGTCGTAAAAGCCCCGCTGCGCCAGCTGCGGGTCGTTCTCGCTGGCATACAGCACCACGCCGTTGCAGTACTTGCAGTAGTGCAGCACCGTCTGTCCGCCGGGCTGTGCCTTCTTGTAGTACCAGTCCACCACCACGCTCTTGTCGGTGGTGTCAATGCTGTCGTCGTGGATGTACTGCCCCACGTCCAGCCCCTTGCCGGTGTGCCCCTCCATCTGTGGGAAGCGCCCCACCAGCTGCTCGTTGTCCTCAAGGCTCAGGCTGAACAGGTGCGGCGACTGCTGAATGTCCTCCACGCCCGGTGCCCAGTACAGCATCAGCAAATTCACGCTCTGGATGCTGATGTCTCCAAGCCCGCCCCGCAGCACCGGGTCCCAGAAGATGCCCTTCACGCCGGTGCCGGTCTTGAGCTTGCGCCACCATGTGTCGCTGTACACCTGCTCGTAGTTGCACTGCTCCAGCACCGCCGGGATCACCTTGGAAAGGGTCCTCGCCGTCTCCTCGTCGTCCGCCGCTCTCGGCAGCACGTTCGGCTCCGGGTAGTTGTCCATGGCGTCCGCGTGCTTGTTGGCAATGCTGTTGAACAGCCACCCGCTGGAAGGCTGCGGCTTTCCCTCCATCATCTTGTTCTGGTAGTTCTTCCAGTGCCCCAGCCGGAACCACAGCTCGTTTTCAATGATCCGCTTGTCCAGCGCCGCCTTGCCGGTCTTGTACCGCTGCAGGATCTCTCCCGCCTTGGCCACTTCCTCCGGCCCGATCACCGTCTCCGCAGCAGCGCCCGCCGGTGCGCTCCCGCCCGCATCGCCCTGCAAAAGTCTCTGCATGGCATCGTCCCGCCCGGTGCCGGGTCTCGCGGTACTCACCATCCGATCTCCTTCACTCATGCCGCCAGGGTTTGCTTCTGCCGGTCTTGTGTCCGCCGGTGCCTGCTGCACCCCGGCTGCCTTGGCCGCCAAGGCCATGATTCGCAGCAGCTTCTCCCCGTCCTGTTCGGTGTTCGGCTGCTGTCCCTCGTATCTTCCTGTCATCGCTTCTCCTTCTGCTTATACCCGCATCACCCGGGTAGGGCTGTGGTGTGCGTCCATATCCAGCGGGTCGTCCCGCAGCACCGCCTCTTTGCGTACCTGCCGGGGACTGATGGGGTTTTCCATCAGCACATACCGGCACTCGTCGTAGATGTGGTCCTCCTGCGTAGTGTCAATGTCCTCCACGTTGCTCTCGTCGTACACAAGGTTCGGGATGGTGCGGATAAAATGCCGGCAGGTGTCAAACACCTGAAACATCGGTCGCCCCTCTGCGTCAAACGCCAGCCGGTAGTGCAGCTGCATCTTGCCCGCAATGCGGGTGTGGTCGCCCGGCCGCCACGTCACAAAGTACGGGTACTTCTCCTGCATCTGGGCAATGCTCTCGCCCTGGCTCTCGTTAAAGATGGCCGGGTCTGCCACTCCCTGGATCACCCTGCCCTTCAGCATCGGGTCGTTCTGCTCTGCCTCCCGGATGCGCCTTGCCTGCATGTACACCACCGTGCCCGGACCTGTGGGTCGGTTGCGGCTCATCAGGTAGCTGTACTCCTCCCATGTAAAGTGTGTCAGCTCGTCCACTCCGATAAAATCAAAGGCTTTGCCTTGGTAGTTGTACTTGTCCTGCGTGCGGAACATGGATCCAAAATAGATCTTCGCCCCGTTGGGGAAGGTCCACACGTGGCTGGACGCGTTGTACCGCGCCTTCGGGAAGGCCGGCCTGTAATACTGCATCGTCTTGTCGATCAGCTCCGAAAGCTGCGGGTAGGTCTTCCGCACGATCAGTCCGCGGTAGTGCGGCACGTCCACCTGCCGCAGCACCTCGATCACCAGTGCGTCGCTCTTGCCGCCGCCTGCCGCTCCGCCGTATAACGCCTCGTCCTCGCACCGCCGCATAAAGGCAGCCTGTTTCGGCTGCGGCTTCCACACGATGCTCCTGCCCTTATACCGTCCCACAGCCATCCAGTACCACCTCCGGCCTTTCGTCCTCGCTCTGCGGCTCCATCAGCACGGTCGGCACGCTCTGGCTGCTGTCCCGGTCCGTGTCCGGCACCAGCGCCGCCGCGTTTGCCGCTGCCGTCAGCAGCACCGCCCACAGCATCAGCCGGATTTTCTCCTTCTCCACCCCAAACCGCTTGCAGGTAGCGTACTTCACCCGCCGCGCGTAGTTTTCCACGTCCTTCCAGCAGGCAGCCTCGTCATCCGGCAGGTAACAGTCCTCGTATGTACCGGTCAGGAAAAACCACGCTTATCAAAATTCGCTAGCACCTTCCGCTGCTTTTTGCGCATACTTGCAGCTTTGTTCCGGTTCTTCTGCCCCTTGTCGCTCTCCTTGCGCTTCTTTCCCCGCTTGCGGTGTTCCTGATCCGTCACGGCATACACTCCAACGGCCATGTACTCGTCCCCGCACCGGATCTTCTTTTCCCGGATGTAGCTTTTCCGCATAGGCTGCTCCTGTAATTTTCTCTTTTGTGACCCACACAGTCACAGAAATAACGGGTATACTAGCTTCCCAAAGCGCCCACCCGGACGCTCTTTATAAAAAGGTATCAGACAAAACGCCTGCCGCCGAGTCTTCTCTCAGCAGCACCCGTTCCTACCTGATGCTTTTGCGGTCGCCAAAGCCCCCGGCCACGCGCTCACTGCGCCGCCGGGGGCTGATTCAGGGTTCTTCCGCCCCTCGTACTCTCCTTTCTTCTTGTGGAAGTCAAAACCACCGGCTCAGCCGGTGGTTTTGACTGCGCCGTCTTTTGCGCCACTAATTAAAGCAATTTCCAGATAAACAGGGGTAATTAAGGCACAATCGCCCACTTTCCCATCCCCTGCCGCACAAACAAAAACCCCCGAAAACTGGCTTCACAAGCCAACTTTCGGGGGTTTCTCTTTGGAGCTACTGACCTGATTCGAACAGGCGACCTGCTCATTACGAGTGAGCTGCTCTACCAGCTGAGCCACAGTAGCACATTGCACATCTGCTGCAACAGGCAATATTCTACCATATTTCTGCGGTGCTGTCAAGGCCGGATTTCCTGTAAGCGGGGGCAGCTTTTGCAGGGCGTTTCACAAAAAGTTGTTGCATTTTAGCCCGGCGGCTTTATAATAGAATTGATTGCGCAAAAGGCCGCGCCTTTTGCCGGAAAGGACGAGCTGCACCATGATCTTTGTTCCCCTGCTGCACTACTTTTTGTGCAAGAATGATTACAGCGGCAACGAGGCCGGGCTGCGCTACCGGCTTACCCCGGGCAAGCGCACCGTACCGAACCCGGACGGCGGCGCGGATGCCACCAAAGAGGAAAAGATCCTCACAGTGGACTACTGGCCCGCGCCTTGGACGATCGACAAGACCGACCCCGCCCTGCGCAGCCGGGAGGTATTCCCGCTTACAGACGAAGGGCGTGCCGCCGCTGCGCAGTATCTGAAAGACGCCTACGACGCTGAACCGGAGCGCTGGAACAACTGCCCGGATATGATGGACTGCGAGCCTTGGGAGCCGCCCGCCGAGCCGGATACTGCCAACGAATAAACCGAACGAGGAAATCATGATCTACCGTTTGAAAGAACTGAAGGGCGATACCATCGCCGTGCCGCAGCTGGTGTTCTCCAAGCTGGGCATTGCCGAAGAATACAATGTGCGGGTGGCGCTGTATGTGCTGGCCACCGGTGTGACCGACCCGGACAAGCTCTGCGCAGACCTTAAGTTGCGCAGCCGCATCAGCGCCGAGAGCGCGCTGGCGTTCTGGGCGGGCGCGGGGCTTTTGGAGCGCTACGAGGAGAACGCCGCGCCGGGCGCAGAGCCCAGCGCCCCCGCCCCCATGCGCTGGGCGGAGATTGCCGCCGCCAGCCGCACCGACCCTATGATCTCCAGCCTGATCGACTGTGCACAGACCAGCTTTGCCCGTCCGCTGACCCATACCGAGATGGAAAAGCTGGTGAACCTGTATGTGCAGGAAGGCTTTGCACCTGAGACTGTGATGTTGTGCGTAGCCTATGTGGCCAGCCGGGGCAAGCGCACCATGGCTGCCGTGACCCACGAGCTGAAGGTCTGGCGCGCCGAGGGCGTGGAGACCGGCGAGCAGGCCGATGCCCACTTAAAGCTGCTGGCGCTGCGCCAGAGCCGCGAGGAATACGTCAGCAGCCTGTTGCAGATCACCCCCGAGGAGCTGACGTTGGGCGGGCGCAAGGCCATTGCACGCTGGTACGAGGTGTACGGCTACGATGACGCCATGGTGCAGGAAGCCGCCATACAGGCCGGCCCCAAGCGGGATCTGTGGTACTGGAACAGCATCCTGAAAACATGGAACGCCAAGGGTCTGCGCAGCATCCATGATGTGCGCGGGCCGGTGGCCGCAGCCGGTGCCAGCCGGAATATCCGGGTGGACCGCGACACGCCCAGCGGAAACGATATCCTGAAAAACGCCACTCGCCGCCGTCCCCTAATCAAGAAGCCGGAGTAAGGAGCCTATATGCGTACCAAAAACGAATTGTATCAGCAGGCATTACGCACCGTAGCCATGCGGCGGCAGACCGCCCGCGCTTTGGCGCAGGATGCACAGGCTGAAGCCGAAGCCGCGATTCCCGGGTTGCGTCACGCCGAGGAAGAGGTGCGGGTGCGAGGCATCCGCTGTGCCATTGCCGGAGCCTCCGGGAAAGACCGCACCGAAGCTGCCGCTGCGCTTGCGGCGGCAAAGCAGAAGCTGGCCGCGTTGCTGGCTGAGAGCGGACGCCCTGCGGATGCGCTGGAGCCGAAGTTCACCTGCAAGCGGTGCGAGGACACCGGCGCAGTGGACGGCCATACCTGCGACTGTGTGCGCCGGGTGATGCAGCAGCTGCGCCGCAAGGAGATCGAGGAGCTGTCCAGTCTGTCCATCTCCAGCTTTGATACCATGCAGCTGGACTACTACCCCAACACGGTGGACAAGACGCTGGGCGAGAGCGTGCGCAGCTACATGGCCGAGGTTCTGGCCGACCTGCGGGATTACGCCGCAGACTTCTCCCCCGCCACCCGCGAAAGCCTGCTGCTGGTGGGCAACGCAGGTCTGGGCAAGACCCATGCCGCCCTTGCCATTGCCGGAGAGGTGCTGCGGCAGAACTATGATGTGATCTATGTCTCCTGCCCGGATTTCTTTGGCAAGCTGGAAGCGCTGCATTTCGGCTCCGACCCGAACGGCGAGGAAGAAGCGCTGTTCCAGACTGCATCCAATGCCGACCTGCTGATTCTCGATGATCTTGGCACCGAGTTCAATTCCAGCTTCTTTCTCACCAATCTGTACAGCCTGCTGAACAACCGGCTGGGCGCAAAGCTGCCCACCATCGTTACCACCAATATCACAGATGGCGCTTTGCTGGAAAAGCTTTACACCGAAAAGATCTCCAGCCGCCTTGCCGGTTTCGTCCAGATCAAGTTCTTCGGCAACGATATCCGCGTTCAGAAAGCGAACGAGTAAAAGAAAAAGCAACGCAAAAAGCGTTGCTTTTTCTTTTACTCAAAATTCCAATGCGGGGCTGACTTCGCTGCGGCGCTGTGCCTGCACGATGCAGTCCCTGTCCGGCACTACGCCCGCTGCGCCCAGCGTATTGAATACGGTCTGCAGCGCAAGGGACGGTGTATTATTCTCCTGCGAGAGATGGCACAGTGCAAACTTTTTGCACCCCTCCTGAATGAGCTCCAACAGCTTTGCAGCGCACTCATCGTTGGAAAGATGGCCCCGGGTGCTCTCGATCCGGGCCCGTAAGTAATAGGGGTACGGCCCGCTGCGCAGCATGTGCAGGTCGTAATTGCTTTCCAGTGCCACAAGGTCGCAGCCGGTCAGCGCTTCATGCACCGGCGGGGTGAGCGTGCCAAGGTCTGTGGCGATGCTCATTGTCTTACCGTCCGGCGTGTGGATGCGGTAGCCTACACAGGGCACATCGTGACTGGTGGGGAATGCACTCACGCCGAATGCGCCCACGTCCTCTTCCCTGCCCTCCAGCTCGTGCAGCTCACAGGCTGCCGGGACGATCCCATTGGCATCCAGAAAATCCAGTGTAGCTGCCGCGCCATACACCGGCAGCGGGTTCTTTTTGAGAAAGGTGGAAAGCCCCTTCACATGATCGCTGTGCTCGTGCGTGATAAGGATGCCGTCGCAGTCGCTGACGGCAAGGCCCAGCGCCTTGAGCGCCGCCGTAGTGGTGCGCACGCCCTTGCCCATATCCACGATGAGGTAGTGCTCACCGCAGCGCACCACGCTGCTGTTGCCGGAAGAGCCGGAGTACAATGAGATAAATTCTGCCATGAAAAACCTCTGATACACTCAAAAACAGCCCGCCGCATATGCAGCAGGCTGTTTATTTTCTGATACGTTACAGTGCCTGATCCAGTGCGGCAGGCATCCGTTCCACCTTTTTGATATCGGCGCCCAGACCGCGCAGCTTTTCCACGATATTCTCGTAGCCGCGCTCAATGTGACCGATCTCCTCGATCTCGCTGGTGCCGTCTGCCATCAAAGCAGCCACCACCATGGCAGCGCCCGCACGCAGATCCAGCGCACGCAGCGGCGCAGGGCTGAGCTTGTCCACGCCCTCAAATACGGCCACCTGACCATCCACCTGTACGTTTGCGCCCATCTTGCGCAGCTCGTCCACATAGCGGAAGCGGTTGTCCCACACGCTCTCGGTAACGGTGCTGGTGCCCTTGGCCACGCTCAGCAGCACGCCCATCAGGGGCTGCATATCGGTGGGGAAGCCGGGGT
>ERZ507033.906-NODE-906-length-12043-cov-6.997497_pt1 | contig 12043 bp, 5 predicted proteins | sample MGYA00512874_ERZ507033 | MGnify/ENA metagenome assembly ERZ507033
CCTATCTGTTCACCAAAAAGCCCCGCATCCGGGACGGCGGCTTCAAGGCGTATCTCTATAAGGCCGCGCGGAATATGGCGCTGCGCCATAAGAGCAAGCGAAAGCCCCTGTTCAGCCTTGATGCGCTTGCAGACGAGCCGGACGGACGGCTGCTGGCGGAGGAGGTCATCCGGTCGGAGGAGCGAAACCGTATTCTGCATTTCTGCATGGATGAAATGAACCCGGACTATCGGGAGGTTTTATATCTCACCTATTTTGAGGATATGAGCTACGCGCAGGCGGCGGAGGTCACGGGAAAAACGGTGAAGCAGATCACCAATCTGGTGTATCGCGGAAAAGAGAGCCTGCGAAGGCTGCTGGAACGGGAGGGGATCACAAATGCGGAGTCATGAGGAGCGCGTCGCGGAGACAAAGCGGCGCATCGCCAAAATGGAACGAGAGAAACGGCGGCGGCGCAATACGATCACCATGGCCTCCGCCGTGGCGGCGTGTCTTGCGCTGCTCATCGGTGCATCCCTCGCCATGCCCGGCATTGCCACGCGGATACAGGCAGGCAATTATTCCGGCTTTGAAACGGCGGCCAGCATCTTTCACGGCGGCGCTGCTTTGGGATACATCGGCATAGGGCTGCTGGCGTTTCTTCTGGGCGTTTGCGTGACCGTTCTGTGCTTCCGGCTGCGGCAGATGAGCCGGGAGGACGGGCAGGACGAGGAAAGTGAGGATGCGCATGGAGCTGATTGAGAACCTGCTGCAACTGCTGGTCACGTTCGTCGGCGCGCTGCTTTCGGGTATCGCCTACCGCAAAAGCCGCAGGCAGGTGTATTTTTTGCTGCTGTGCTTCTATGGCTGCTTTGCCCTCGGCGCGCTCTACTGGACGCTGTATCTGCTGCTGTTCGATACCACACCGCGGGTCTTTTATGTGTCGGAGTTCGGCTGGGTGGCCAGCGTAATTTTCCTGCACATTTTGCAGGCCACGCTGGCCGGAACAGACGAGCGCAGCTTCCGCTGCCGCAGGGCATGGCTTGCGCCTGCGTTCGGCGTGCCGCTGCTAGCGTTCTACTGCATCTTCGGGGACATCCTCTCCAATCTGATCTGGTGCGGCATGATGGTATGGCTCTCCTTCTGCGCCATTCGGGGGCTTGCCTATGCGAAAACGCAGATGGGCGCGGCGCGGAATATGCGGTACTTCCACATCGGCGTGCTGTGCTTTGCGTTTGCGGAGTATCTGCTTTGGACGGTGGGCTGCTTCTGGCCGGATACCTCTCCGGCAAGCCCCACCTTCTGGTGTGATATGCTGCTGACGCTTGCGATTCTGGGGCTGCTGCCCGCCACGAGAAAGGCGGTGGACGCATGACCTACATCGAAAACATCTTCCTCTGCATGGTATCCCCGCTGCTGGTAGCCGCCCTGTGCATGGGCAGGCGGCAGCTCCGCTTCTTCCTGTTCTGCATTGCCGGAATGGGGGTGTGTCTGCTTTCGGCCTATATCAACACCTTCCTCGCGGCGGTGTGTCAGGCGGACGCCCTTGCCGCCACGGCGGAGATCGCGCCGGTGGTGGAGGAAATGATGAAGCTGCTGCCGCTGGTGTTCTATCTTCTGGTATTCGAGCCGGAGGGCGATAAGATCAAGCCCGCCGCCATCACGGTTGCCCTGAGCTTCGCCACCTTTGAAAACGTCTGCTATCTGATCCAGAACGGCGCAGACCGCTTCTCCTTCATTTTCTTCCGGGGCTTCGGCACGGGGGCCATGCATGTGATCTGCGGCTTGATCGTCGGCGGTGGCCTTGCATACACGTGGCAGCGGACGTGGCTGAAGATCGCAGGCACCTGCGGCCTCTTGGGCGCGGCCATCACCCTCCACGCCATCTACAATCTGCTCATCGCCTACGGCGGCGCGGCGCAGTATGTGGCCTACGCCCTGCCGGCGCTGCTGGTGGCGGCGGGAGAGCTGTCCGCTTTCCGCCTCGGGCAGAGGAAATAACCGAATAGCCACTCCCTGAGAGCTGCTTTTTGGCGGCTCTCAAATTTTTTTGAAAAATTTTGCGTTTTGGGTGAGAGTTTTTTCGATTTTTTGTACCTATATAAGTGAAGGGGTTTTTAAGCCGCATTTCAAAAAATCCAGAGAGGAGGTTCAAACGAAATGTACGATACCGCAAGACGGGTCGCACTCGTCAAGCAGCGGGTGCGGGAAAACACCCGCCGAAGGCAGCGGCGCGAGGCAATAAGCCTCTCCGCAGCGTGTATGCTGCTGTGCGCGGTGCTGATGCAGACAGCGGGCACGGTCGTCGGGCCGGGACAGACAGCCGCATGGGGCGTGTTCGGCGCGATGCTGCTGCGGGAGGACGCGGGCGGCTATGTGCTGGTAGCCGTCGTCTCCTTTGCCGCGGCGGTGGCGATCACCGCGCTGTGTTTCCGGCTCAGAATCAGAGAAAACCGGAAAAAAGGCGGGGCGGACAAACCGAACCGACACGAACAGGAGGAGAAAAGCCAATGAAAAAACGAATACTTAGCATACTGCTCGTCTGCTGCATGGTGCTGACCATGCTGCCGACAGCGGCGTTTGCAGCGGTGAGCGATTCGCTGGGCAACACACCCGAGGAAAATCAGGCGATTTTGGAGCAGCTCTCCGCCCTGACTGGCGGCAGCAGCGACCAGGTGCTTTCCATGCTGAACGCTTTGGGGCTGCTGGATGAAGACGGCAATTTCAAGGTGGATCAAACCATCACGCTGGACGGCCAGGTGTTGACACTGGCGGCTGTCATGGAGCTGCTGGAAGATCCCGTCACGGATCTCGCCCGCATAGCCGACGTGGATGGGACTCCGGTGGCGCTGGGCGATTTGAAGACCATGATCCAAATCGAACAGGAGCTGCAGCGGATCAAGGACACCTATTTCTCCGGCAGGGAGTTTACCGGGGAAGCTCTGGAGAATCTCAATAGCCTGACGGAGCAGCTGGAGCTGCAGGGCATCAGCTTGCAGTATTCCGCCTTTGCCACACCGCCTGAGGGCGTTGAGACGGTGGATATGAGCGGCATGATGCGCCAAACGCTGGAGGATCGCGCAAACAACAGCTGGAGCTCCGGGACTTTTACTGTATACAGAGGAAAACCGGTCGGCTTTTCCTACCGCATTCAAGAAGGCCAGCTCAGCGATTATATCACCGATGTGAAGGTCTCGATAGGCGAGACGAGTACGGTCGTCGAGCAAAGCGACGGGTCCTACAAGCTGACCTATGACGTAGGCGAAACTTTCAGTTTAGGTGGTTGTGAAATCACTGTCAAGGTTACAACCAAAGGAAATAACCCGGCCTGGCTCGAGAATTCTTATTCCCATGGCGACCTGCTGGGGATGATTGAATTTTACGATGCGGAAAATCTGGTGTTCTATAACGGCGCCAGCTATGCCGACCACCATCAGCTCAAGCTAATAAAGACGGTTGGCGTCCCCACAATACAAACATCAATGACTGCGCCGGGCTATGTTGAAGAAGTCAAAAATACAGACGTATTATATGATGATTTGTTTATTCCTTTGCTGACAGAAAGATACTCTGGCGGCAGTGCCGACAATTCGGACTTTGTTGCGCTAAGCAATACCATCGGAATTTTGGAGGGCGCTCGCAACTCGGTGCTTCCCGCCGGCTCCGACCCATTTTATCAGCCATACCAAATCGACGCCAGCATCAAGTTTGACTGGAGTACCGATGTAGCTGCCTATACTGGCCCTGCGCCGTATGGCAATAGCGCCACACGACCCTATGCCCCGTTCTATCTGACGGAGTACAAGCTCGATGGAACAGCTCTGACGCTCAGCGGCGACAGAAAGAGAACGGCGGACTGTACGATTAACAAGGGCAGTACGGTCAGCATCTCCCTGCAGTCTACCACGCAAAACAGAGAGGATCAGCAGTACTGGCTGCCCTTCGAACTGTTTCTGAAGAATGTAAATAGAGATACCCAATATTCCACCACCACCGCCAGCACCAGCAACGTCTCCGCCAAGCTGGTGGACACGGACAATCCCATCATTCAAAGCGTCATGGCCCCGGCAGGAGCCTATACCAGCGGGCAGCACGTGCCCATCACAGTTACCTTTAACGAGTTCGTGGATCTTAGAAGCGCCAGCGTGACCATCAATGGCAAAGAGTATACCGCCGCTGAGCTTTCCATGAACAACTACGGTGTCACGGCAATGCTCTGGTACCCAGTGCGGGATACGGATGACACCACGGTCACCGTCAATGGTATGACCGGCGTGAAGGATGTTTTCGGTCATACGCTGGATACCACACTCTATCAAAGCAACTCGATTACCGGAGTTGAGCTGAAGAGCGTCTTGATGCGCAACGCTCCCACCGCACTGACCGCCACCTACGCCAACGGCAAGGCAGAGTTCACGATGAACGCCAACATGGAGCAGGCCTACAAGACCGTATACAGCAATTATCACACCCCGGCAGGCACAGACCCGAAGGAAGCCCCTTTCCGCCTCGAGCTGAGGTACGACTCCGCGGCTGAACCAATCCATCTGCAGGTCTATCTGGACACAGAGAAGGAAGCCTTCACCATTAGCGACTATGCAATCGCACCCGCGGCTTACACCCGCACCTATACGGTGACGCTGCAGGCCAACGAGGGCACGAAAGACGCTTCTAACTGGGTGAATGTTCTTCCTCTGACCCGGCAGTTCACGGTGACACAGAAAGTTTCCGCGCACACGGTGACCATCGTCCCGGAAGCGAATGACGCCGACTATACGATTTCCCTCGCCGAAGCCGCCCGCCCCACGCTTAAGGCCGAGGTTTTGGGGAAAAACGGTGAGCAGGCCACCTACACCACCGGTAAATGGAGCAGCAGTGACCCGCTCATTGCCACCATCAACGAGGATACCGGCGTTGTTGCCACCACAGGAACCAAGGTGGGAACCGTCACCTTTACCTTTACGGCGGACAACGGGACTGAGGACACTACCGATGATGTGACGGGCCGGTCAGAGCCCTATACCGTGACGGCAGGCGATTCTCTGGCACTGGTGATTCCCGACGGCGCGTCCATCGTGACGCGGGTAAATCAGCCCGCCACCGTGCTGTGGAGCTCCAACGCCGCGCTGATGGCACCGAACAAAGAGTTCAATTACAGGATCGACCTGTATGAGGGCAACTACGCGAATGAGGCGGCGCTGAGCGGCCTCAAGCCCGTTGCGACTTATACCGCCGGCAAGGATAAAAACAGCGTGCGGATCGAGAAGAATGTGCTCTCCAAGCTCTCCATCGGCAATACCCCTGCCTACACGGTATGTGTCTCCATGCCGCACCCCAACGCCGGGAGTGAGGACGTCCGCCTGTCGGCACTTGCCTGGATCATCGTGCAGGCACCACCTGCCACAGCCAAGCTGACACCGCCCCGGAGTATTTACCTCAAGGATACCGACGGTACCGTCAATATCGACTGGTCGGTGGAAAACGCCACTGATGGCGCCCCTTTGCAGCCCACGCTGACCATCACCCGGGTCACAGAGGACAACAACACCACCAAAGTGGTGGACAGTAAGCGCCTATCCGGCACCTCCGGGAGCGTCTCCCTGTCATTACAGAGAGTGAAGGCCAGCAATCTGAAGGACACCTATCAAGTGGTTTTGAGCGTGGAGAATCCTGGTGAGGAATCTCCCAGCACCGACTCCTTCCCCCTGTATGTCTACAATGCCGACGCACTGAAGGTGCAGAACGACGAAGGAAAAACGATTTCTAAGCTGACCATGGACAATACTTCCAAGGTCAGCGGCAGCCTGCCCACCGTTACAGCTGAAATTTTGCAGCTGCGCCAGGAGTTGGGGCTGATCGAGTACATAGGCATCAACTATGACAAGTACGGATGGAACTCCTTTAAAGACGGCATCCGGTGGCTCTCCAGCAACAACAATGCCATTTCCGTCAACTACAAGCAGGGCGGACTGTATGAGGACATCAGAAACTTCTCCTTTAAGTCCTACCTTCCCGAAACCAAAATGGCGCTGTCCGGCTTGGCCAACGGCACCGCAACCGTCACGGCTACCCATGCCGCCACGGGCATGAGCGCCGCCGTACAGGTGACAGCGAAAACGCTGCAAAATAAGTTCTATCTCTTCCAGCTGACGCCTGCAGCGAAAACTACGCTGCAATACACCGACGGCAAAGGTGTGTCCAAAACGGTCACGACCAATAGTGAAGGCGTGCTGGCGCTTTACGAACCCAACGGAATCGCCAGTGAGGTGTCTCTGCGGTCCGGCTCCGGCGCGGATATTTATCTGGGCACCATCTATAAAGAAAATCTGCGTTCCGGCGAGCGGGATGCCACAAAACTGCAGCTTTATCCCTTGAATACCTTCAGCCTTCGGCGAGTCGCCCGGGCATCTGTGACGCTCATCACGCCGGGCGGCGATCCGCTGGCGAACAAGACGGTGACCGTTCGCGGCGGCGTTTATAAAAACGGAGGCTACTGCGAGACAGCTCTGCTGGGCTCCAAGGCAGGAGCACTTGTCAGCGGCATCACCGGCGACACCTATACCACGGATGCGGCGGGAAATATAACCGTCTATCTGGATTCCACCCAGTTCTGGTCGGCCGAAAAGGGCGAGAGCAACACCACGGCGCTTTCCGCTCTGGATCAGCTGGAGTACATTCTGGAGATCAGCGAAATTGACGGTGACAAGTACTATCCGCTGCTGCTGACCGTCAACGGCAAACTGGGCGTGGACGATGTAATGCGCACCGCAGAGGGCGTTGTCTCTCTGGAGCGCGTGCCGACGGGGGAGGCAAACAAGCCCTTCATTGTGGCGCAAAGCGTTGATTACGGTCTTGCCAACGGTCAGAAGGTGGATGTCCGCAGCTCGACTGGGAAGATCGGCCCTAACAGCAGCTTCAAAACAGCAAGCCTGCACACCACCATGCTCCTCTGGGGCGAGGATATTGCCAACGCGAAGAATTACCGTCTCAGGTTGGCGGACGAATACGGCGTTCTTCCTGCCGCCCAGAGCAGCAGTACCAAGCAGTATCCCTTCTCATCCATCCCCGTAGCGGAAAACGATCTGACCCTCACCGAGGCCACCATGACCACCTCTGGATGGATCGCCGACGGCAAGGATGTGGGTATGAAAACGCAGCTGAGCCTGAACGGCATCCTGCTACAGGAGAAAATAATGCCCTTCCGGGTCGTTGATCTGACCCGAGTGCCCAAGGTGACAGAGGATGACCGCGTCACCGGTATTCTGGCGACGATGGGAGCCTCCAGTGGAGTGAATCAAGTCGACTTTGGCGGAGTGGGCGATAGTAACATTCTCAAGGTGCTGACCGGACGGCTGGATGATCTGAGCGGTCCGGTGGACACTTCCGTGTTCAAAATGATCATCACCCCCAGCGAAGATCCCTCCGTGTTCCGTGCCATGATTTGGGCCGGGTACAATACGCTGGAGATGGAGGACATGGACTATTCCGAGGACGGCGTGGCGTTGGGAGCGAATGTGCTGACGCAGAACCTGGAAGTGGGCGTGCCCGGGACCGGGGACCTGAGCCAAATGGCCCAGGGAACCTATGATCCCAAGGGGGACTACAAAACCAACTCCTTGGCCGACAATGTCACCAGCACGGATCTCAACTTGCAGTTGGAGGGCTTTTACGAAGCGGAAATCCGCTATAACACCGAAAAAAAGGAGTGGGAGGTTTTCACCGTAGGCGGCGGCTTTACCGCCGGCGTTGGCGTGGGCTTCTCCTTCAGCGTGAACGCCATGGCTGGCCCCGTGCCGTTGACGGCAACCTTTGAGCTGGGTGGTGCCATTCAGCTGGATTTCCGTACCGCAGTGCGCTACGGCCAGCAGGGACAGGGCACAGAGCTTGCCTGGAGCGATCCCACGGCCACGGCAGTGAATGACTTTTTGACCACGCTGCGTATCAACGCCTATGTCCACGCGTTTGGCGGCATTGGCTTTGACTATTCGATCGTGGCGCTGAAAATCGGCCTATTCGGTAATTTGGATGTGGACAGTCAGAATAAGTTCCTTTCCCGCACCTATCTTGCCGACGAGACAAAGCGCCAGATCAACGGTCAGGCCCTGGGGATCCAAAGCGAAGTGGGAATCAAATTTGTGGCCAGCTTCCTGTTTATCTCCTACGAGGCGGTGATCGCCTCCGGAACCCTTGGAGCCACCAAGACTTTTAATGACTGGAAAACAATCGACGACTACTGGAATAACGCCACCAGTGGGCTGAGCCTTGCCTCGCTGCGGATGGCGGCGGCCCAGAGCGGAATGCAGGTGGCTTCTGCCAGTGCAACGCTCCAAAGCCGGGACTATCTGGAGCAATATGCCCGTACCTGGGGCCAGCCCCAGCAGCGGATGATGCTGTTCTCTCTGAACTCCACCCCCAATGGGCTGAAAAACATCCAGACCAATGCCAACCCCACATCCTATCCACAGCTCAGCGATGACGGGAAGGTATTGGCCTACATCAACGACGGCGACAGCAGCAGTATTTACGGCAGCCGGGCGCATTTCTCCACCCTCAATGACGGTGTCTATTCTACCTCCAGCCAAATTGACGATCCCACAGGGTTCCCCGGCTACGGCGACACGAGCGTTTCTCTGTCCGGCACTGAAAGCTTCGCGGCGGCGGCTTGGGTTCGCATGGGCACCAACCTGCCGGGTAAAGATGCCAGAGATTCCGTGACCTTGGAAGAGCAAAACCTGCTGATGAACAGCACGGAGATCGTAGCGTCCGTCTATGACGGCACAACCTGGACTTCCACCCGCCTAACCGAAGACGGCACGCCGGATCTGGCCCCAGCCACGGCAGTAGGCGGCGATGGCAAGGCCATCGTGTTCTGGCGCAGCGTCTACACCCCCGATCCCGGTACGCAGGGCAGCAACAGCCTGCTAAACTTCACGACCAGAGATTGTATCATGTACCGTTGCTATAACAGCACTGGCACCTGGAGCGAGGCCAAAATGCTTTATAACGGTGCTACTGGCCGCGTGAAGGCGTTGCAGGCGGCCATGCTGCCCGACGGAACCGCTATGGCGGTTTACTCGCTGGACCGCAGCGAAACCGGAGATACCTCCGACTACGAGATCGCCTACTGTACCGTGGCTGCTGACGGAACTCCCGGTACAGCCATGCTGGCGACCTGTGACAGCAATCTTGACGAAAACCCCCAGGTCGTTGCAGCCAACTTCGGCAGCGGGGATGACCGATTTGTCATCGGTTGGCATAGTGTCCGAGACGGCAGCAGCGATATCCAGCTGTTGGCTGTGGACGGCAGCGGCACCATGTCCAACAGCTTCCCCGGCTCTCTGTCTGCCCTGACCAGCAGCGGCAACGCCGTCGTGGGCGGAGACTTCCACTTCGCTTCCCTCAGCGGGGGGCATCGCAGCCTCAATGAGCTTACCATCGTCTGGAATGAGACTGTCAATGACGCCAACGGCGCGGTAGATCACGGCATTTTGAAGGCGGCCAAGCTGCGCTATGCCGCAAATACCTACACTCTCTCCGCACCGTTGGAACTGGCAGAGCTGCCGGATCGCACGCTGGCTGACCACTTTGATGCCTATGTCAGCGGCACCAATCAGGTGCAGGCTGCCATTCAGGCCACCCGGTATGACGATGAAAAACCGGAGGTAATCGGCGGCGTGACCGTTCCGGGTGAGGAAACGATCCTCTATACCGCTACCTCTAATTTTATCACCGATGCGGTGGCAGTGGAACAGATCGGTGTGGATTATGCAACGCTGGCGCTGAACAGCCTGACACCCATTCGCTTTACCATCCGCAACACCGGGCTGAACGATGTGACAAACCTAACGGTCAAGCTTGGCAGCGGGGAAACCGCCACCCTTACGGAAAAACTGCTGCCCAATGAAAGCACCATCCTTACCGTCTGGCACCATGTGAAGGACCGCGTGACCGACCCGAGCTATACCATTACCGCCGCCGGCGGCATCAGCGAAAACGGCACAGTGTATCTGGATTATCCCGACATTGGCATCTCGCAAATGGAAGTGATTGCGGAGAGCGCCGGCAAGCGCACGGTGCGCATGACCCTCTATAATTCCTCTGCCGCCACGCTGGCCGGCGGAAAGAACCGCGAGGTGAAGCTTGCGTTCTATGCGGATGATCTGCATACCAAGCCTGCAGAGGTAACCTGCACCACAAACGGCGTATCGGTTAGCGGTAATGAAATCACCGTTTCCGGGGACAGCGCCCTCGCCCGCATCGATCAGGGAACCTTTACACTGGATCTGACCTATGATCTGGGCAGGTATATGACATCCATTGGCAAAACCGAGATTCCCAATGTGGGTACCTATCTGTACGCCGAGGCGTGGGCGGAAGGCCAGATCGGCGGAACGGGAGGCAATCAGCGCCTGCCGGAGTATGACGGCAGTGACAGCGAGGCCAGCGTCCATATGACCGGCGCACTGGCCCGCACCGGAGAGCAGCTGACGATGGATGTGACACAGGGGAACGACGGCAACGGTCACAGCACTGCCGCCATTACCCTGCGCAACAACTGCCTGCAGCCTCAGACCAGCGCAGAGCTGGTGGCCACGCTGCTGGATGCTGCCGGGGCCGTTCTGGAAACGAAAAAGACCAGTATTGGCGGTGCCATCTCCGGGGAAACCTTCCGGGCGGAAACCGTCACCTTCTCCCGGCTTGGCACCCGCGTAGTGGTGCGAGCCGCAGTGCCCGGTAATGACCTTCTGACCTTTGAAGGTCTGGCAGTGGGGCTCGGCGATTTTACCGCCAACGGAACGAACTATACCTATACGCTGCAAAATGATAGCGGAGCAACATCTACGCTAGTCACAGCGGTGTCTGGAAACGGCGAGCCCGTGAGCATCAACGGACAGGCTCTGTCCACCGGCGGCAGCGCAACCGTTGCCATCCCCAACAGCGGCACAACCGACATTGTCGTGGGAATCGGTGCTAAAACTTACACGCTGACGATTCTGCGCAATAGCGGCACAGGCGGCAATGAAGGCGGTGGCGGCAGCGGCTACAGCTACTACACCATCAAGGCAACTGCCGGGGCTGGCGGCTCCATTTCTCCCTCCGGCAGCATCAGCGTCCGCGAGGGCAGAGATCAGACCTTCACCATCACTCCGGATAAGGGCTATGCTGTCGCCAACGTCAAGATCGACGGCAAGCGCATTGGCGCGGTGAAGTCCTACACCTTTGAGAATGTCCGCAGAACCCATACCATCGAGGTCATCTTCGTCAAGGGCACTGCCGGCGCCAACACCGGAGACAGCAGCAATCTTCCGCTGTGGAGCGCCCTCCTGCTGGCAAGTACCCTTACGCTGGCCGGCGCCGTCCACTATAAGAGAAAACGCGCACGGTAATCGTCTCATCACACCTTTAAGGCCAACAAACAGCTCAGCTTCCGGGTATTTGCCCGGAAGCTGAGCTGTTCCTTTTTCACTACAAGAAGCTAATCAATGACATTTTGAGCTGCGCCGCTATCCCGGCGCGGCAAGGAGACAGCATTAGGAAAAGAATCACAAGAATCATTCGTCCGATCATCTGCATGGCCGTCCTTCTCTTTGCAATGACCGCGGCAGTCATGGGCTGCTATCTGAAAGAGACGGAGCCTATCGATATTCCCGGCAGAACGCCTTCCGGCACATCTGCGCCTCAGCCATCAGCGACTCCTACGGGCGAAGTTAATAGAAAGTGTGCAGTATGTCTTGCAAATCGAACCGGAGAATCGTTGGTTTCTAAATGCCAAGCAAAAGCTGCTGGACTATGCTCGTGCATATTTTAGAGACGAAGGATTAGGGGAGGAATACTATTTGCATCGCAGTCGGTTACGCGAAAAAAGATGAATAAAATGCAGGGCGGTGACCTCGGACTTCAGGATCGCATTCAGATTTACAATGCATCATACTCACATTACAAACCGCGTCATGTAGAAGCAGAAATTTCCTCCCGTAAAGCTATAATCATGCTATACTTTTCCGGCAGAGTATGCTATGATTTAGCAGGTGTTCGGCCGGTCACGACCGAAATATCTTTTGAA
>ERZ507033.916-NODE-916-length-11965-cov-3.720319_pt1 | contig 11965 bp, 10 predicted proteins | sample MGYA00512874_ERZ507033 | MGnify/ENA metagenome assembly ERZ507033
GAAAACTCACGGCAATCTTTTTTGTGCAAAGTGGAAAAATAGATACGCGTACATTGACTAATACCTATGATATTGGTATAATTTATACAAAAATAAACGGAAGCAACGCTTCTGAAGAGAGGGATTTTGTATGACTTATACAGAAAAAGTGCTGGCAGATCTGAAAGCAAAGAACCCGGATCAGCCGGAATTTATCCAGGCCGCCACAGAGGTTTTAGACGCATTGGCGCCGGTGGTCAACAACGATCCGAAATACCAAAAAACCAGCTTGTTGGAGCGGTTGGTTGAGCCGGAACGGCAGATTATGTTCCGTATTCCGTGGGTGGACGATCATGGCCAGGTGCATGTAAACCGCGGCTACCGCGTGCAGTTTAACTCTGCCATCGGCCCCTACAAAGGCGGTCTGCGCCTGCACCCCAGCGTAAACCTGTCTATCATCAAGTTTTTGGGCTTTGAGCAGATCTTCAAAAACAGCCTGACCGGCCTGCCCATCGGCGGTGCCAAGGGCGGCTCTGACTTTGACCCCAAGGGCAAGAGCGATATGGAAGTGATGCGCTTCTGCCAGGCATTTATGAATGAGCTGTATAAATATGTAGGTGCGGACGAGGACGTGCCCGCCGGCGACATCGGCACCGGTGCCCGCGAGGTAGGTTACTTATACGGTCAGTACAAGAAACTGACGAACCGCTCCGAGGGCGTGCTCACCGGTAAGGGCCTGAGCTTCGGCGGCTCCCTGGCTCGTACTGAGGCTACCGGCTACGGCCTGGTGTATATTACCGAGGAAATGCTCAAGGACCACGGTAACGATCTGAAAGGCGCCCGTGTGGCCGTGTCCGGCTCCGGTAATGTGGCCATTTACGCTATGGAGAAGGCTCGGCAGTTAGGTGCAAAAGTCATCTGCTGCTCCGATTCTACCGGCTACGTGATTGACGAAAACGGCATTGATGTAGAGGCTGTGAAGCAGATTAAGGAAGTGGACAGAAAGCGCATTTCCGTGTATGCGGAGAGCCACCCCACCGCCACTTATGCAGAGGGCTCTGTGTGGGACGCCGTGACCTGCGATGTGGCGCTCCCCTGCGCCACCCAGAATGAGATCCACGCCGCGCAGGCACAGCGCCTGGTAGACACCGGTTGCTACGCAGTGTGTGAGGGCGCCAATATGCCCACGGACGCAGCGGCCACAGAGGTGTTCCTGCAAAATCACATTCTGTTCCTGCCCGGCAAAGCTTCCAACGCCGGCGGCGTAGCCACCTCCGCACTGGAGATGGGCCAGAACTCCATTCGCTCCAGCTGGACTTTTGATGAGGTAGACGCCAAGCTGCAAGGCATTATGGTCAACATCTACCACAACATGAAAGAGGCTTGTGAAAAGTACAATGCCACGGACAACTTCGTTGTTGGTGCCAACATCGCCGGCTTTATGAAAGTGGCCGATGCCATGATGGCACAGGGCGTGGTTTGATCCAGCAAATCTCATATAAACACAAAGCAGTCTGCTACGGCAGGCTGCTTTTTCTTATTGACAAAGGAGCAAACCTGTGTTATGCTTTATACATACCATTGGTATGTAAGGAGGAGCTATGAGCAGGAATAAATACCCGGAACAGACCCGGGAACAAATTTTAGATACCGCCACACGCCTGTTTTTGCAGCAGGGGTACGAACACACCACCATACAGAATATCATCGACCAGCTGGGCGGCTTGACCAAAGGCGCGGTGTACCACCATTTTTCCTCCAAAGAAGCGATCTTAAACGCCGTTGCTGCCCGTATTTTTGAGAACAATTCCCTGTCCGCCACTTGGCAAAAAATCGCAGTATCCACAACATTAACCGGCAGTCAAAAGCTGACCCAAATGCTGCTCGCTGCCATTACAGACCCACAGGAAGCCCAATTCCGCAAACTGGGTGTGCAACTGCGTAACTCTCCCCAAATGCTGCGCGACTTGCTGTATCGCAGCGTAGAAGAAATTGCGCCTACCGCCTTTTTGCCGGTGGTCGAAGCGGGCATTGCCGACGGTTCGCTGCAAGTGGCCGAACCGACAGCCTTTGCAGAAGTGGTGGCGCTACTTGCCAATCTTTGGCTAAGCCCGCTGGTATTTGCTGATGGCCCGGAAAAGCGGAAGCAAAAGCTGGCATTTCTCTGTACCCTTTGCGAACCCACTGGGCTGGACTTAGCGCCCTTGCAACCTTATTTAGATCAATTATAAACGCCCATTCGCCCGCTGCTTTGCAGCGGCTATTCTTTGAATTTATACATACCGTTGGTATGTAAGGAGAAAATATGGATACTTACACAAAAAGAGAACGGACCATCTATTTACTGGGTATGCTGGGTCAAAACTTGATATACGGCGTGATCGGCACCGGGCTGACCTACTATTTTCAAAGTGTGATCTTTTTGCCTGCACTGGCCATCAGCACCATCACCCTGCTATCTAAAATAGCCGAATTCCTGTGTGATCCCTATGTGGGTATGCGCATTGACCGCAGTCAAAATACCAAAGGCAAATGCCGCACTTATCTTATATTTTCGCCGCTGCCGATTTTTGTTTTTTCGCTGCTCTGCTTTCTTAATCGTCCATATACGGCAGCAGAAACATCCACCGCCCGCCTGGGTATCTTACTGGCTGCCGGGCTTAGTTTCATCGGCTTTGGCATTTGCTTTTGCTTCGGCGACGTAGCGCTATGGACATTGCCAAACTTAATGACAAAAAGCCGCAAGGACCGCAACGCATTGCTGGCACAGGCACGGATCGTTGCAGGAATTTGCGGTGCCGGTATCAGTTTGCTGCTATTGCCGTTATCTCAGGCTGCGGGCAATCACTTTTCCAAACAGCTAAACGACCCTACCTTAGGGCTGCAAATGGGGACCGTCTTGGTCTGTGGCAGTTTTTTGTTCCTGGGCACGCTCCTGTTTCAGCCGGTAGGCTTTTGTACCCAGGAGCGCATGGCCGCCCCCCCGGCAGAAAAGCGCAGCCTATGGCAAAATCTTACGGAAATGTGGCGCATGCAAAGTTATCGTCGCATTTTGCTTTCCGGATTGCTGCGCACACCTAGCGGGCTAATAAATTTGCTGCAAATGACCGTGCTGTCTTACTACTTTGGCAATAACGGGCGCACACCTTATGTGCACTATATGCTGCTCTTAGGCATTCCGGCCTTTTTAGGCCAACTCATCGCCGCAGGTGCAGCCCCCAAACTGGCAGACAAGCACGGCGCAGCCACCACATTTGCACAAGCCAATGTGTTTGCAGGACTGGCTTTATTGGCCGCCTTTGCGCTGTTCCTTTGCCGACCGCAGCAGCTAACACAAGCCCTGCCCTTTACGCTCTTGATCCTGCTTCTGTTTTGTAATATGTTTTGCTGCGGTCTGGTCAATACCGTGCAATCCATTTTAATTGCAGACGCAGCAGACCTAACGGAGAAAGAAAGCGGCATACGCCGGGACGGCATTTTTGTGTCCGGGCAATCCTTACTCATCAAGCTGTCCACCGGTGTGTCTGCTTTGCTGCAAGGGCTGGTGTTTGCGATCAGTGGCTTTAGCGGAACCACCGTCCGTCAAATCAACCGGGCGCTATATGCCGGTGCCGACTTCGCAACGGATCCGTCATTTGCAACGCCGCGCTTCGCTATGTTCTTTTTATTTCTGTGCCTGCCGGGGATCGCCTATCTGCTTTCTGCGCTGCCGTACAGGAAAGGCAGAAATCCACATAAGGCACCTGTATAAGCGCCCTCTATACGTTGTTCACATCAAAATCTATACAAAAAAGCGCAACCTTTATGGGTTGCGCTTCTTTATTTTGTTCGTGCGCTTTATTGTGCACACGGTGGCTTATAGTTCGCAACAATAAACGCCCAGCGTTTGTGTTTTGATCGGGTCGCCATTGGGGGTAAAGAACAGCAAGTCCGTATCTATGGTTTTGATTTTGGTGCGAAAGCCCGCCTTGCCGTACAAGTGCATATTCCGCTCGTTGGCTTCATTCACCGCCAGGGTCAGCTTTTCAAACCCATTTTGCTTTGCATATGCCATCACGGTATGCAGCATTTTGGTGCCAACGCCTTTATTTTGCCACAGTCTTTTCACTTCAAAATTACACAAATAGGCCACGCGCTGCCCATCGGCCACCTGCAGGTCTTTAAGCTTTACAACCAAATACGCCTTGCCGATAAACAACTTGTGATAAAACGCAAAAAACGGTATAAGCGTTCCGTTTTTGACCAAATTTTCAAAATCGGCCTTTACATATTTTGAGTCCGTATAATGCTTTAGAAACACATCTAAAGTGGGAACAACGATCCGCGTGTGCGCCGCTATGGATCTTTTCAGCATAAAAAGCCCTCCGAAAAATACGGAGGCGCTCCAAACAGAGTGCCTCCCATATTCTTTGCTATTTCGTTTACAGTGCAGCGATAAGCGCTTCCATTTGGTTCATTTTGCGCTCCATATCCGCCACCAGGGCAAACTGGTTGCGGGCGCGTACCAGATTATGCTCCGGGTAAGCGGTCTTAAAGTAGGTGTCGCCGTTCAGGTAATCGGTCAAAAAGCGCATACCGCACTCAAAGGTCATCAACTTGGCAGAAAAGGCCAACTGGTCGATCTCCGTTTGGGTCAGGCTCTCCCCCGCCTGGGACAAAAATCCCTTGGCATAGGCGCCGAAATACTCCAGATCCAAACTCACCTTGGACAGGTCTGCCTCGTCCTCGGCAGCGGTGTTGGCACCAAAGCGAATAGAGTCGCCAAAATCATAATGGGCAAGACCCGGCATTACCGTGTCCAGGTCGATCACACAAATGGCCTCGCCGGCGGTGGCGTCAAACAGCACATTATTCAGCTTGGTATCATTATGGGTCACCCGCAGGGGCAGCTGACCGGCAGCAGCCAGGTCGCTAAGCCGATGGGTATCCGCCTTGCGGTCCTTTACAAACTGAATTTCCGCCTGCACAGCGGCGGCACGACCGGCCTTGTCGGCTTCTACCGCCGGGAGAAACTCGTTCTCATACCGCCACAGGGTGTTGTGGAAATTCGGAATGGTCTCATACAGAGTCTCAGCCGGAAAATCCGCCAGCAGGTGCTGGAACCGGCCGAATGCCTCGCCGCTCTTTTGGAACAGAGCTGCGCTCTCCACCGCGTCATAGCTGGTAGAGTCCTTTACAAACACATAGGCGCGGAAGTAGTCCCCATCCGGTGCAGTGTAATACTGCGCGCCATCCTTGGTCTTGATAAAGTGCAGGGTCTCCCGGTCCGGGTCGCCGCCGGCAGCCCGAATTTTCTCCTGCAAAAAGGAAGTGACTGCAAACACATTCTGCATCAGCCGGTCAATGTCACGAAATACATTGTGATTGACTTTCTGCAGCACGTACCGCTGCTGACCGCCCCCCGGCAGATCGGTGGTAACGATATAGGTTGTATTGATATGGCCGTTGCCAAAGGCCCGGCAATCCGCCGTCTTGCCCTGAAAATCAAAGCGGTCGATCACCTGCTGAATACTCTCCATACAAGGGTCCTCCCTTATTCTTGCGCATACGCTCAAAATGTCCTTTTATTTTACACTATTATGCCATCTTTTTCAATACCTAAAATAAAGGCCGTACCGACTATGCCTGTCGATACGGTCTTACTTTGTATAAATTTTGACTTACTCTCGGCGCAGCGCCTCAATAGGCGACAGCTTAGCAGCCTTGCGGGCCGGGTAAATGCCGAAGAACAGCCCAACACCGCTGGAGAATGCCAGTGCCAGCAGGATCACCCACCAAGTGATCTTGGGAGTAATATTGATAACGGCACAGGCCGCATACGCGCCTGCAATGCCCAATACCAGGCCAATGATACCGCCGATCAAGCACAAAATCACCGATTCGGTTAAGAACTGCAAGGTGATCACCTTGGTCTTGGCGCCCAAGGACTTTCGTATGCCGATCTCCCGCGTTCGCTCGGTTACGGACACCAGCATAATGTTCATCACGCCGATACCGCCAACGATTAGGGAAATCGCACCTACACAGGCAATAAACGCGGTCAGCACCTGCATAACAATATCTACGATCTGAATATAGGTGGCCATATTCTGGGCAATATACATATTCTTGGCAAAATTGCCGTGGGCCGCTTTCAAGTAGTTGACGGTGGCGTTGCCTACAGCGTCATTGTCTGCACCGTCCTGGGCGATCACGAAAATGGAACTCAGGTTGGAGTTGGCGCCGGTGATCTGGGTCAGCGTCGTGCATGGCATAAACAATGCGATCACCGGAGAGTCCTCGTTCTGCTGAAACATAGTTGACAGAGAGGAACTGCCGCCGGCGGACTGGGCAATCTGGTCAATATTGGCCACACCCGCTATTTTGACCTTCATGGACTTACCGCTGGAGGACACAGTCACATACTCGCCGGTCACATCTTCATACCCAAATACACTTTGAGCACTGTTAATACCGATCACGGCAATAGGCGAATTGGCGCTGTACTCCTCATCGGTAAAGAAGCGACCGTAGGTGCAGCCTTCGGTCAAGGCGTACTGAATATCACTGTTTACGCCAACCAGCATAGCGGTAGCTTCCTTGGCCTGGGAGTCAATGGTGGCCTTACCAAAGCCCATCAGCATAGGCGAGCAGCGATCTACGCCGTTTACACGGCTTTTAATATTCTCTACATCCTTCAAGGTAATGTAGTCGTTGTCCGTAGCCTGGGTGGTATCCACCGAGACCATCACGGCGTTGGAGCCCATATCCTCGATTAAAGAGACAATATAGTCCCGGGCACCGGTACCGGCTCCCACAATCATGATCACAGAGCTGATACCGATAATGATACCCAACATCGTCAGGAGCGAGCGCATCCAGTTCGCCTTTATGGCTTTGACAGCGATTTTAAAGCTTTCTGAAATGTTCACAAAAAGTGCTCCTTATTTCGTTGTACTCAGTTTGTCAACCACCTTAACCTTAAAGGAGTCTTCCTTATAGGTAGTGGATGGTGCGGCAACGATCTTGTCCCCGGCTTTCAGGCCATCGGTCACTTGGTAGGCGCTGTCAGACATAGCGCCGGTGGTAATGGCGGTCTTGGTGACCGTCTTTTCCTTCTCGTTGTAGAGGTACACATAGGTGCCGGTCTTATCCAGCACAATAGAGCCGGTGGGCACAGTTACAACGCCCAGGTACTCACCGGTGCTAATCACCACATTGGCTTCAAAACCGATGATAATGTTCTCGTCCGGGTGTTTCACTTCCACCGTGCACTCCACGCCTGCACCGGAGCTGGTTAGGCTGGACAGACCGCTGATACCGGCCATGGAGCCTACATTGTCCAAGATGGAGCCAGTAGATCCGCCGGTGGCGGTAGGCGCCTTGGCCGTCACTTCGCCTTCATACTTACCGTAAGCGGTGGTAATGGTGCAGGGCATACCCACCTTCACCCGATGGTTATCGTACTCACTCAGGCTGATGGTCACGACCATGGTGTTCATATTCTCCAGCACAATGCCGTCATTGACCAGGGAGGTCTGCTCCCCTGCTACCAAATCGCAGGTGGTGATGGTACCGTCAAAAGAAGCGGTCCAACCGGCCTGCAAATCCTTGTTTGCGTCCTGCAAAGCGGTCAGGGCACTCTCTGCACCCTCCATTACGCTCTTTTGTGCGCTGACAGCGGTGTCGGAAGCCTCTACCGCATACATTTTGGACTGCGCATACAGGGCAGCCAATTGCAGCTGCTTAGTGGTCAACTGTATATCCGTCGTACTGGTCAGGTCTTTTGCAACGCTCTTCCAGTCAATTTCCTTTACAGCCTGGGCAATACTCTTTGCCAGCACATCGCCCATCACTTTCAGATTGTCCTCGTTAATCAAGCCGTCGCTGATGGCGTCACGAATGGCCTTTTCCACTGCGTTGGCGATGGCGTTGGAATCGGTAATATTTCTATCCAACGCCTTGCTGATGGCGTCCGCTGTGGTCTTCATAATCTGCATCATGGTATCCACATCATTGGTCATATCGCGAATATTATCGGCAATCTCGGCCAAAGTATCGGACAGATCCTTGAGCGCACCGGTGGAGCTGGTCTTCTCAAACTGCGCAATATACTGCACATTACCACGCACCTGAACAGTCACCTGCTTGGAGGACTTCAATTTCGTGCCGTTGGCATCGTACCAACCGGAGAAGCTGTAATCCTTAGCAGGAACAGCCTTGATCACCACATCTGCACCCTCGTCATACTTACCTGCACTGGTAGAACCGGCGGTATTATTACCCACCTGCACAGTACCGTAGCTCTCCTGGCCGGCCAGCACCGTTGCCTTTACCGTATAGGTAGCGGCCTTAGCGGTGGTTTCTTTGGTGGTAGTCACCAGTGTTGTGGGAACTGTGGTCGGCAGCGTGGTGCGGTGCTTTTTCGTTGTGGTCTTCTTCTTTGAGGTAGTGGTGTTGGCACGCTTCTGCAGCTTGGCAATCTGCTTTTCCAGCGTGTTGATCTGCTTATTGACCGCTGCCAAATTCGACTTAGCGGCAGTCTGATTGCTGCGAGCAGTGTTGTACGCCTTCTTAGCGTCCGTATAAGTCCCCTGCAATTTGGAGATCTGGGCGTCCACATTAGAGGTATCAAAGGTAGCCAGTTTGTCGCCCTCTTTGACCTTGTCGCCCTTTTGAACAAACACTTCTTTTACAGTCGCCACAGTGCCGACCTTGTATGTACGGCTGGCGCCTGCGGTCACATCGCCGGTAGCGCTGACCGTCTCATAAATATCGCCGGTAGAGATGGTGTGCAGGGTCACCTGCTCGCCGCCGTTGACCTTGCGCACAATAAAGATACTGGTCACGATAATGGCGATCACCAACACGATGGCGATGGGAACGATAATTCGTTTTTTGCTCTTTTTAACAGTTGCCATAATTTCGCCTCTTCGATTAAAAATTATACAAAGTGTGTAACGTGTCTATTATATCACAGCCTGTATAATTGTCAATAACAATTTGTAAAGTTCATAGCCTATTCACATTTGCCGGCAGCCAATGCGCGGGCTCCAATGTCTTTTCTATAATGTACACCGTCAAAGTGTACTTCCCCAGCAGCGGCATAGGCGGTATCCAGCGCCGCCTGCAAATCGTCACCCAAGGCGGTAATGCCCAGCACGCGCCCGCCGGCAGTCACCAGCTTGCCGTCCTTTTGCGCTGTACCAGCATGGTACACGGTAACTCCCGCTCGCTGCCCATCGGTCAGACCGGTGATCTCCAGCCCCTTGGGATAAGACTTGGGATAACCGCCGCTGGCCAAAATGACACAGGCACAGGCTTTATCACGCCACCGAATGTCCAGCTGCGCCAGCGTTCCGGTGTTAATGGCGTCAAAAATATCCATAATATCCGTTTCCAGCCGGGGCAGCACCACCTGGGTCTCCGGGTCGCCGAAACGGCAATTGTATTCAATCACCTTGGGGCCCTTGGGGGTAAGCATCAAACCAAAGTAGAGGCAGCCTTGGAAGGTGCGCCCTTCGGCATTCATAGCCGCAATGGTGGGCAGGAAGATGGTGTCCATACATTGCTGTTCCACCGCTTCCGTATAGTACGGATTGGGGGACACGGTACCCATACCGCCGGTATTCAGCCCCTTGTCGCCGTCCAGTGCTCGCTTGTGATCCATGGAGGACACCATAGGCCGCACACACTTTCCATCGGTAAAGGCCAGCACAGACACTTCCGGTCCGGTAAGGAACTCCTCCACCACAATATGATTGCCGGAGGCACCGAATACCTTGTCCTCCATAATTTCCTTAACACCGGCCACCGCTTCTTCCAAAGTTTCCGGAATCAGCACGCCCTTGCCCAAAGCCAAACCGTCTGCCTTAATGACAGTGGGGAATTCGTTTTTCTCCGTAATATATTCAATGGCCGCCCGGGGATCGTCAAATACCCGATACTCGGCGGTGGGAATGTGGTACTTTTGCATCAGATCCTTGGAGAATACCTTGGAGCCTTCAATGATAGCCGCGTTGGCTCGGGGGCCAAAAGTGGCAAAGCCCGCCGCGTTCAGGGCATCTACCATACCGGCCACCAACGGATCGTCCGGAGCCACTACCACCAGGTCTGCCTTAATCTCCTTTGCCAGCGCCACGACGCCGTCTATATCCATCGCCGCCACATTGTGGCACACTGCATCATAGGCAATGCCCCCATTGCCCGGGCAGCAATGCACACTGTCCACTCTGGGTGACTCTTTGATCTTGCGCACCAATGCGTGCTCGCGGCCACCGCCGCCTACCACCAAAACCGTCATATTCTTTGACCTCCAAAAAAGACTTTTAGGAGAACTGCCGTTTTGCCGCCAATTCTCCTGTTTTTTCTGTATTTTATTTGTTTTTATTGATAATCCGACTCTCTGCCTTACCGCTCTCCAAATCAATAAAACGGGTAAAGAGGGAAACTTTGTTGTCCTCGTTCAGGCTGTCCCAAATCATTTGCGTAAAGCTGTCCAGGTCGCCGTCCATCTCCACCGGCACCGGCTCGCCCTCAAAGGACGGGATCGGATCGCCGTCGCCCTTGTAGGTGTGGATCAAATGGCCCAGACCGGGCACCGCTGCATACTCAAAGAAGTAACGCAGGCAGGAGTCACCCCGACCCATATTGGACTTTAAGATGGACAGGTTGTAGTCGCCGTTTGGCTTGACAACGCCGCTGATTCTGGGGGTGTAGTTGGGCGCGTCCGGCTCAAACTCCCGGGTAAGCAGCGCGTGGCGATAGCACTTGCCCTTTGCCATAAAGTCATAGATGGTATCCGTCTGGTCACCGTTGGTGACAATGGTCTTGCCGTCCAAGCACAGCACCGGGTTGTAAATGATCAAAGACGGATCCTCCATCTTGCTCTCATCAAAAGCCTTGGTGCGAATGCCGCCACGGTCGTTCTCCTCAAACACACGGTTGCGGGAATTGACACTGCGCCCCATAATAAAATAGGCGATCATTGCCGTTTTCCCGTCCTTGCTGCGACCCAACACGATCCCGCGGCCGGGATAGCTGTTGCCGGACAGCAGGGTTGAAAGCTGTTGTATCTCCATAATAATCACCATAGCCTTTCAGGCTACATACCGTTCCTTAAAAATCATGAACACCTTGCTGTAGCCTGACAAGGCGTTCATGGTGATTACAGCCATCTCAAAATTATGCCAAAGGCAAATTTTGAGGGCAATATAATCTGTATAGGGTGATTTTTCACACTATACCTCAATCTAAAATACGGGTCTTGTTGCCCGTAATCTGAATTTTATCTTGGCAAAAGAGTGCCACCGCCTGAGGCAGCAGCTGCCATTCGCACTGCTCCATCACCCGCCGCTGCAAAACCTCCGGGGTGTCCCCCTCCAACACCGGCACCGCCTTTTGGGCGATGATGGGGCCGGCGTCGCAGTCTGCAGTCACAAAGTGCACCGTAGCGCCGGTCAGCTTGACTCCGCTTTGCAGCACCGCCTCATGCACATGGAGCCCATAATAGCCCTTGCCGCAAAAAGATGGAATCAACGCCGGGTGGATGTTCATCATTTTGCCGGGGAAAGCATCTACCACCTGTTCATCGAGAATGGTCAGGAACCCGGCATACACAACCAGATCCGCCTGCTCCGCCAGCAGCAGGTCCCGCATGGCAGCAGAGTAAGCATGTACATCCGGGTACGCCTTGCGCTCCAGAACCTTACCGGGAATACCGTGAGCCGCAGCTCGCTCCAGCGCATACACGCCGGGCTTGGAAGCGATTACACAGGTAATTTGCCCGCCGGGGATCTCTCCCCTGTCTTGGGCGTCCAACAAAGCCTGCAAATTGGTGCCCCCGCCGGAAACTAACACGACAATGCGCTTCATACCAGCTCCACGCCTTTCTCGCCGGACTGGATCTGGCCGATGATTGCAGCCTGCTCCCCTGCCTGTTGCAGGATCCGCACGGCCTCGTCCGCCTTCGTGGCGTCTACGGCAATCACCAAACCGGTGCCCATAT
>ERZ507033.917-NODE-917-length-11957-cov-4.794740_pt1 | contig 11957 bp, 9 predicted proteins | sample MGYA00512874_ERZ507033 | MGnify/ENA metagenome assembly ERZ507033
CCTGAATGCGGATATATTCCCGGGCGTCCTCGGGGCCGAGTGCTTCCAGCAGGGACGATACCCGGGAGATGACCTCCGCCCGGGCTTTCTGTATCGCATTTACCCCGTTTTCCGTCAGCCGGACAAAAATCTGCCGGTTGTCGCTTAAATCGGAGGAGCGGGCGATCAGTCCCTTTTCCTCCATGTGATGCAGAAGAGAGGTGATGCGGGCGGTGCTGACGGCCATCTTTTTGCTGAGTTCCTTGGGATGGATCGCTGTCTCGTGGGTGGCGAGATAGTTCAGAACGAACAGCTCTCCCCGCACCATCTTGGAAAGCTGCTGATAGGCCGGGACTTGCAGGAGATTCGCCTGCACGCTGAGAAGCTGCCCGGCAAGTAACGAATAGTCCATGCTGCCTGAATCACTCCCGTTCTTCCATGACGCTCATGTACGCCGGACGGATGATCTTATCCATGCAGATCAGCTCCTCGATCCGGTGGGCGCTCCAACCCACGATCCTCGCCACGGCGAACATGGCTGTGTACAGCTCCTGAGGAATTCCCAGCATGTCGTAGACAAAGCCGCTGTAAAAGTCCACGTTGGGGCTGACGCCCTTGTAGATCCGCCGGTGCTTCGCGATCAGCTGAGGGGCAAGCTCCTCCACGTTGCGGTACAGCGTCAGGTCGTCCCCGCGCCCCTTTTCGGCGGCGAGTTTTTCCACATAGCCCTTGAAAATCCGCTCTCTGGGGTCGGACAGGGAATAGACGGCGTGACCCATGCCGTATACAAGCCCCTTCCGGTCAAAGGCTTCCTTATTGATGATCTTTGCGAGATAATCCTCCAGAGCCTCCTTGTCCGAGCAGTCGGGGACGTGCAGGCGGATGTCCTCCATCATTTCCATGACCTTGATGTTGGCGCCGCCGTGCTTGGGGCCTTTCAGGGAGGACATAGCCGCCGCGATGGTGGAATAGGTGTCGGAACCGGAGGAGGTGATGACACGGGTGGTGAAGGTGGAATTGTTGCCGCCGCCGTGCTCCATGTGGAGAATCAGCGCCGTGTCCAGCACCTTTGCTTCCGTGGCGGTGTATTTTTTGTTGGGGCGAAGCATCATGAGAAGATTTTCCGCCGTGGAAAGGGCGGGGTCAGGCCGGTGAATGACCATGCTGTCCATATTTTCGTAGTAATTATAGGCGTGGTATCCATAAACGGCCAGCAGCGGGAACTCGGCGATCAGCTGGATGCACTGCCGGAGGGAATTGCTGACGCTGGTGTCGATGGCGCGCTCGTCGTAGGACGCCAGCGTCAGAATGCCCCGGGTCATGGAGTTCATGATGTCCTTGCCGGGGGCTTTCATGATGACGTCCCGGGTGAAGTTGGTGGGGAGCGTCCTGCATTCGCCCAGCAGCCTCCGGAATTCTTCCGCGGCGGCGCTGTCCGGCATCTGTCCCATGAGCAGAAGATAGGCGATCTTTTCGTAGCCAAGCTCCGTTTCCCCAAGGCTGCCGATCAGGTCTTCCACCCGGTAGCCCCGGTACCAGAGTTGGCCGTCGCAGGGGACCTTTTTGCTGTCCACAATTTTGGAGGACGTGATCTTGGAAATGTTCGTCAGTCCGGCGAGAACGCCGTTGCCGTTTTCGTCCCGAAGCCCCTTTTTGACACCGTATTCCTCGTACAGTCGGGGGGAGATGGTGTCGTTCCGGCGGCACACCGCCTCGCTGCGGGTCGTGTAGTCATTTAACTGGGTCAAGTCCATGGCTGGCCGCTCCTTTCGTAAATACTTCGTTCATAACGTCCTCCAGACGGGAAATCTGCTCCAGAAGGTTCTTCAGATTTTCGTAGCCGAAGGTTTCGATCACCCGGCTGTAGTAGGCGTTCAGGATATTTGCCTGCCGCTCCATGGCTCGGACGCCGGAATCGGTGATGACGACGTAGGTGCCGTCGCGCCCGTCGCCGCTGTGGGACCAGAATACCAGCCCCCGCTCGTGAAGCTTGCGGATCATTTTGGAAGTCTTGGGTATGGGCATTTCCAGCCGCTCGGCCAAATCCCGCAGATAGGTTTGCTCCGCTGACCCACCCTGACCGGCAGCTTCCGCAATGCTGTGGAGGGCAATGTAGTCGGAAAGGGACAGCTCCGTGAACAGGTCGTGGACCATGTCCCGGTTCAGCAAGTAGCGCTGACGGGTCATCGCATAGGCCAGTTTTTCCACTTCATGTTGATTTTTCATTGGCATCGTCCTTTTCTTAAGTGCGTTTCCGGCGTAAAATTGCCGGGGTATTGCAAGTTTCTGAGAGCGACATTGCATAGCGGGTGCCGGCCCTCCGGGGAGGCGCTCATAATTCGCAGAAGTCTTTCACGGGCGATGATGCGGACACCGGGAAGAAAGACATCGGAGTGACAAAACGGGGAAACCATTCGGGGCTGGGCGAAAAATGAAATTTGCTAACATTGTTAGGTATTATAACAGGCGCGGGTCATCTTGTCAATAAACCGAAAACAGGCTTGTAAAATTTGAACAAAAAATGAATGATCGGCCACCAATTTCTATCGTAATTTACAATTGCAATTTTGCAGAAATTCATATATAATTTTCCATATCACAAAAACAGATGTCCACCGACTATGGATGCTGCTTTTGAATGGAGGTTAAAGAAAATGAAAAGAGTAATTGCTGTTATCTTAGTACTGTGCATGGCTCTGTCCCTGTGCGCCTGCTCCTCTTCCGGCAGCGGCTCCGCTTCCGGCGAGAAGGTCATCAAGATCGGCGTGTTTGAGCCTTCTTCCGGCGACTCTGCGTCCGGCGGCAAGAAGGAAATCCTGGGTATGCAGTATGCCAACAGCCAGGAGCCCACGGTCACTCTGGGCGGCGAGACCTACAAGGTTGAGCTGGTCTACGGCGACAACGGCTCCTCCACCGACAAGGCTCCCTCCGCTGCTTCCTCTCTGGTTAGCGCGGGCGTGTCCGTGGTTCTGGGCTCCTACGGTTCCGGCGTTTCCATGGCCGGCGGCCCCAAGTTTGAAGAGGCCGGCATCCCCGCCATCGGCATCACCTGCACCAACCCCAACGTCACCGCGGGCAATAGCTACTACTTCCGTATCTGCTTCCTGGATAACTTCCAGGCCGACGTTCTGGCCAACTTCGCCGTGAGCAAGTTCAGCGCCAAGACCGCCTACTGCCTGGGCGAGAGCGGCAACGAGTACGACCAGGGCCTGATCGCCTTCTTCACCAAGGTCTTTGAGGCTGCGGGCGGCAAGGTCATCACCGACTCCTTCCCCACCGGCAACTCCGATTTCGGCTCCTACCTGAACAAGGCCAAGAGCGAGGGCGCGGACGTTATCTTCACCCCTGTCTCCATCGCCTACGCCGTGCAGATCATCACCCAGGCCGCGTCTCTGGGCATTGAGGCTCCGTTCCTCGGCTCCGACACGCTGGACGACAACATGGTTCTGGAAGCCATCAAGGGCACCGACCTGCAGCTGTACGTCTCCACCTTCTATCAGGAAGGCGGCGCTCCCGAGTTTGATACGGGCGTCAAGGAGTACATCAACGCCAGCTCCGAGGCGCTGGCTGCCAACGGCGGCAACGACACCATCTCCGCCGTCACCGCCATGGGCTACGACGCTTACTTTGTAGCTCTGGAGGCCATGAAGAAGGCCGACAGCGGCGACAAGGCCGCCATCATGGCTGCTCTGCCCTCCGTCACCTACACCGGCGTTTCCGGCGCCATCGCCTTTGACGCTCAGGGCGACGCCATCCGCGACACCGCTTACATCAAGGCGGCGGACACCGCCAGCGGCGCGTGGGTTCTGGAAACCGTCCAGACCGGCTCCGGCAGCTGATATTATCTCCAATTGAATTGTTTGGCGGGGGGCGAATCCCCCCGCCAAACAGTCGTATTATTATGACAGGGAATCTCTGAAAAAACCGTCCGGAGCGGGGCTGCTGACGGCTTCTTCGGGGATTCCGTAAAGAAAGGGAGGAACCCCTGTGGAACAACTGTTTTCTCTGGAATACATGGTATCCATTCTGCTCAGCGGCATTTCTCTGGGCGGGCAGCTGGCGCTGATCGCCATTGGCTACACCATGGTCTACGGCATTCTGCGCCTGATTAACTTTGCCCACGGCGACGTGTTTATGGTCGCCGGTCTGCTGGGTATCTATATTTCCGCCGTGCTGCCGATCTACGCGGCAATTCCCGTTGTCATCATCCTGACGGTGGCGCTGGGCTTTTTCATCGAGCGGGCGGCCTATAAGCCCCTGCGCAATGCCCCGAGAATGTCCGTCATGATCTCCGCCATCGGCGTCAGCTATCTGCTGGAAAACACTGCGACCTACGTCACCGGCGGCCAGCCCATGACTTATCCCACCATCGGAATTCTGAACAAAACCATCGACATTGTCGGCACCTCCACGAAGCTGGTGGTCATCATCACCCCTGTTCTGGTGCTGGTGCTGATCGTGCTGCTGACCCAGCTGATCAACCACACCAAAATCGGCATGGCCATGCGTGCCGTTTCCAAGGACTTTGAGACGGCGCGGCTGATGGGTATCAAGATCAACAATGTCATTTCCATGACCTTTGTCATCGGTTCTGCTCTGGCAGTGGTGGGTTCCATTCTGTACTTCACCACTTATCCAGCCATTACCCCCACGGCGGGCGCCATGCCGGGACTGAAAGCCTTCGTGGCGGCGGTGTTCGGCGGCATCGGCTCCATCCCCGGCGCGGTGATCGGCGCGTTCCTGATCGGCATCTGCGAGACCATCATCAAGGGCCTGCCATCGGCATGGAATGTTTCCGTGTTCTCCGATGCTTTCACCTTCGCGCTGCTCATCATCATCCTGACCTGCAAGCCCACCGGACTCTTTGGCGAAAAGGCCACGGATAAGGTTTAAGGAGGTGCCGGATATGCTGAAACAGAAAACAAACAAAAACGGCAGCTTCGCTGCGCTGATCTCCATTTCGGTGCTGCTTTTGCTGATTATCCTGCTGGAAAACATCAGCGACCGCGTTCCCGGACTGCCTGCGGTCTTCCTTCCCACCAGCCAGCTGTTTACCGTGCTGAAAAAGGGCGCGGTGTATTCTCTGGTGGCCGTTTCCATGAACCTGCTCAACGGCTTCACCGGCCTGTTCTCTCTGGGACAGGCGGGCTTCATGCTGCTGGGTGCGTATACCTATGCCATTCTGACCGTTCCCATGGCTGCCAAGGATCAGGTCTACTACCTCTACGGCGGCTCGGCTGTGAAGTTTTCCCTGGTGGATATGTTCCAGAGCTTTCTGGGCAGCGCCGGTTTCGGCGGCGGGCTGGCGCTGGTTCTGGCCGTTCTCGTGGGACTGATTCTCGCGGGACTGGTTGCCGCACTGTTCGCGGCGCTCATCGGTCTGCCGGTTCTGCGGCTGAAAAGCGACTATCTCGCCATTGCCACACTGGGCTTCGCCGAAATCCTCCGGGCCATTTTCCAGTGGCAGACCCTTGGCCCCATTACCAACGGCGCGAATATGATCAAAGGCTTCCCCACCTTCTCCGATTTCAATATCAAAAACGGCGCGGGGCAGGTGATTCTGCGGCTGAGTACATTCGTTCCCTTCCTTGTGGCGATTGTCAGCATTGCCCTGATCGTTCTGCTGATCAACTCCTCCTACGGCCGCGCCTTTAAGGCCATCCGGGACGACGAGGTGGCGGCGGAGGCCATGGGCATCAGCCTGTTCAAGCACAAGATCCTCTCCTTTGTGATCTCCAGCTTCTTCTCCGGCGTGGGCGGCGCGCTGTTCGCCATGTATGTTGCCAACGCGCAGGCGAAGGTGTTCACCTCCACCATGACCTATGAGATTCTGCTGATCGTGGTCATCGGCGGCATCGGCTCCGTTTCCGGCTCCGTCATCGGCACGTTCCTGTACGTGGCCTGCTCTGAGTGGTGGCTGCGGTTTCTGGATCGGGAGACCTATATCGGCTCGTTCAAGGTGCCCCTGCTGCGCAGCGGTTTCCGGATGGTCGTATTCTCCGTGGTCATCATGATTATTGTTCTGTTCTTCTCCAAGGGCATCATGGGGGAGAAGGAGCTGAGCTGGAAGGGCATCGGCGGACTGCTGAAAAAGCGGAAAAAGGCTGCCCCGGCGGCGGAAAAGGAGGACTGAAGCGGCATGAGCGAAACAAACGTTCTTCGTATGGAAAACGTCACCATGCAGTTTGGCGGCGTAGTTGCTGTGAATGACCTGTCTCTGGACGTGCCGGAGGGTCAGATCGTCGCTCTGATCGGCCCCAACGGCGCGGGCAAGACCACGGCCTTTAACTGCATCACCGGTGTGTATCAGCCGACCAACGGCCGGGTGGAATTCATGGGCAAGACCATGATCCGCAACCACCCCACCGGCAAAATGAAAAAGAACTATCTGGGAACCAACGGGGAAAAGTATGCGAACGAGCGCAACATTGACCCCACTCCGGATCATGTGGTGTCCTTGGGCATCGCCCGTACCTTCCAGAACATCCGCCTGTGGAAGAGCATGACTGTGTTTGAAAACGTGCTGGTCGCCAAGCATATGCGGGCGAAGCAGAACGTGTTTTCCGCCATTTTCCGGGCGAACGCCAAGGAAGAAGCGAGAATGCGGGAAGAAACCATGGAGCTGCTGAAAGAGCAGGGACTGGAGCAGTACAAGGACGAGATCGCAACCAGCCTGCCCTACGGCCTGCAGCGCCGTCTGGAAATCGCCCGTGCTCTGGCGACGGACCCCAAGCTGCTGCTGCTGGACGAACCGGCGGCGGGCATGAACCCGCAGGAGACGCAGGAACTGGCGGAGTACATCAAAGAGATTCGGGACGGACACCATCTGACGGTCTTCCTTATTGAGCATCACATGGATCTGGTCATGAAGATTTCGGACTACATTTATGTCATTGACTTCGGCAGTGAGATTGCCCGGGGCGTGCCGAAGGAAGTGCAGCAGAACAAGCGCGTGATCGAGGCGTATTTGGGGGTGACGGAGGATGCGTAACATTCTGGAAATTCGGGACTTGCAGGTGCATTACGGCGGAATCGAAGCGGTGAGGGGCATCAGTCTGGACGTGCCGGAAGGGGAGATCGTGACCCTGATCGGCGCAAATGGCGCTGGCAAAAGCTCTACCCTCCGCGCCATCGCGGGGCTGGTGAAGCCCTCCGCGGGAAAAATCTCCTTTCTGGACGAGGACATCACCGGCATGGATTCCAGCCTGATCGTGTCCAAGGGCATCACGCTGGTACCCGAGGGACGGCGTATCTTCCCGGACATGACGGTGCTGGAAAACCTGAAAATCGGCGCGTACCTGCGCAAGGACGATCTGACGGAGGACTTGAACTGGGTATTTGACCTGTTTCCCCGGCTGAAAGAGCGTTCATGGCAGGCGGGCGGCACCCTGTCCGGCGGCGAGCAGCAGATGCTGGCGGTCGGCCGTGCGCTGATGAGCCGCCCCAAGGTTATCATGATGGACGAGCCGTCTCTGGGACTTGCGCCCATTATCGTCAAGGGCATTTTCGAGATCATCAAGGAGATCAACAAGCAGGGCGTGACGGTTCTGCTCATTGAGCAGAACGCCAACATGGCGCTGAAAACCGCCAATCTCGGCTACGTCATGGAGACCGGGCGTATCACCCTCCACGGCAGCGGCGAGGAGCTGCTTGCCAACGAGGCGGTGAAGGCGGCCTACCTCGGCACGTAATGAATAAACGGCACAGCCGGGCTTTCAGAGCGATACGCTCCGAAGGCCCGGCCATTTCTGCCTACGAATAAATTTCATAATGGGGATTGACATTTCAGAGATATGTGCTATTATATCGATAGTAATATATCGGTAACAAAATACTGATAATTAATGTTCGGAAAGGTCGATTTTCATGGATAAAACATATGCACCCGTAACCACCGCTCAGGAACTGACCGAAGCATTGGCAAAGTGCCGCGCGGCACAGGAGAAATTTGCCACTTATACGCAGGAGCAGGTGGATAAAATTTTTCTGGCCGCCGCTACCGCAGCCAATCAGATGCGCATTCCTCTGGCCAAGCAGGCCGTAGCCGAAACCGGTATGGGCGTAGTGGAGGATAAGGTCATCAAGAACCACTATGCCGCTGAATATATTTACAACGCCTACAAGGATTCCAAGACCTGCGGTGTCATTGAGGAAGACACGGCCTACGGCATTCAGCGCATTGCCGAGCCTATCGGCGTCATCGCGGCGGTCATTCCCACCACGAACCCCACTTCTACCGCCATTTTCAAGACCCTGATTTCCCTGAAGACCCGCAACGGCATCATCATCAGCCCCCACCCCCGGGCGAAGGGCTGCACCATCGCCGCTGCACGGGTGGTGCTGGAGGCGGCGGTCGCCGCCGGTGCGCCGGAAGGCATCATCGCGTGGATAGACAAGCCCTCTCTGGAGCTGACCAATCAGGTGATGCGGGAGGCCGACCTGATCCTCGCCACCGGCGGCCCCGGCATGGTGAAGGCTGCCTACTCCTCCGGCAAGCCCGCTCTGGGCGTCGGCCCCGGCAACACCCCCGCCGTCATTGACGACAGCGCCGACATTCTGTTGGCGGTTTCCTCCGTCATCCATTCCAAGACCTTTGACAATGGTATGATCTGTGCTTCCGAACAATCTGTAACTGTTCTTGAGAGCATTTATAAGAAAGTAAAAGAAGAATTCCTTTACAGAGGATGTTACTTCCTGAAACCGGATGAATTAGAGAAAGTAAGAAAAACTATCCTCATCAATGGCGCATTGAATGCAAAAATCGTAGGTCAGAAAGCTGCCACTATCGCTGAGATGGCCGGTATTACAGTTTCTCCTGAGACAAAGATCCTGATCGGCGAAGTTGAATCTGTAGACATCAGCGAAGAATTCGCACATGAGAAGCTTTCACCTGTACTTGCCATGTACAAGGCCAAAACTTTTGACGAAGCGATTGCCAAAGCTGAACAGCTTGTAGCTGACGGCGGTTATGGACATACCTCCGCTCTCTACATTGACACAAGAGAGAAGGAAAAGATGGAAAAACATGCAGCAGCTATGAAGACCTGCCGTATCCTCATCAATACTCCATCTTCTCAGGGCGGCATCGGCGACCTTTACAACTTCAAACTTGTTCCGTCCCTGACTCTGGGCTGCGGTTCCTGGGGTGGCAACTCCGTATCTGAGAACGTAGGTGTGAAACATCTTATCAACATCAAGACCGTTGCTGAAAGGAGAGAAAATATGCTCTGGATTAGAACACCGGAAAAAGTTTATTTCAAAAAAGGCTGCCTGCCGGTTGCTCTGGATGAGCTTGGCACTGTTATGCACAAGAAACGCTGCTTTATCGTAACAGACTCTTTCCTTTATAAGAATGGATATACTAAAAAGATCGAAGATAAATTAGATCAGATGGGAATCGTACATACCTGCTTCTACGATGTAGAGCCAGATCCATCTCTCGCTTCTGCAAGAGCCGGTGCTGCTGCAATGAGAATGTTCGAGCCTGACTGCATTATCGCAATGGGCGGTGGTTCCGCAATGGATGCCGGCAAGATCATGTGGGTTCTCTATGAAAATCCGGACGCCAACTTTGATGATATGGCTATGGACTTTATGGATATCCGTAAGAGAATCTTCACATTCCCGCATATGGGTAAGAAAGCTTACTTTATAGCTGTTCCAACATCTTCTGGTACAGGTTCCGAGGTAACACCTTTTGCTATCATTACTGATAAGACTACAGGTATCAAATGGCCTCTGGCTGATTATGAATTAATGCCTGACATGGCTATTGTTGATACAGATAATATGATGAGCGCACCTAAGGGACTGACCTGTGCTTCCGGGGTCGCCGATCACGAGCATGGCATCTCCGCCATGGACAGCGTGGACGAGTACCTGTACACCCCCTACGGTCTGATGCTCAACGCCCCCTGCTTCACCACCCCCGACGACAGCATCGGCTTCGTCACCCGGGTGTATCCGGGCTTGAAAGAAAACGGCGCCGTGTTCAGCCATCCCAACCCCTGGGCGTGGTGCGCCGAGGCCATTCTGGGCCGCGGCAGCCAGGCAATGAAGTTCTACAACGCCCTGTGTCCGGCACTGCAGAATGATATCATCGAGGTTCGCCAGTCCGAGCCTTACTCCTACTGCCAGTTCGTGGTGGGCAAGGACCACACCGCCTACGGCCGTGCGCGCCATCCCTTCATGACCGGTTCCTCCGGCTGGGCCTACTTCGCGGCCACCCAGTACATGCTGGGCATCCGTCCGGACTTCGACGGCATCACCGTCGATCCCTGCATCCCCGCCGACTGGAAGGAATTCTCCGTCAGCCGGAAGTGGCGCGGCGCGGAATACCACATCCATGTAACCAACCCCGACGCCGTGGAAAAGGGCGTCAAGAGCATCACGATGAACGGCAGGCAGGTTCGCAAGCTGCCTGTGCTGCCCGTGGGCACTGTCTGCGACGTGGAAGTCGTGATGGGCTGAGGCCATTACCCCGGTGGGGGCGCATAGCTTGGTCAATCGAATTTTATCCGGCGAAAAGCCGGGAGAGGAGAAAATCAAGATGATTAAATTTGGTACCGGTGGATGGCGGGCGATCATCGCAGACGAATTCACTAAGGAAAATATCCGTCTGGTGGTAGCCGGCCTTTGCAAGCTGATGCTGCTGGAAGGACACGCGGGCAAGGAGATCTGTGTGGGCTATGACCGCCGTTTCCTGTCCAAGGAATCCGCCCACTGGGCGGCGGAGGTTCTGGCGGGCTACGGATTCCACGTCTTTGTGGTCGCCCGTTCCTCCCCCACGCCGCTGATCATGTTCACCGTCAAGCAGATGCAGACCCCCTACGGTCTGGCGGTTACCGCCAGCCACAACCCCGCAATCTACAACGGCATCAAGGTCTTCACCGCCGGCGGCCGGGACGCCGATCAGGTCGTCACCGGAAAGATCGAGGAGCAGATTGCCCTTCTCAAGCCGGAGGACGTGAAGTCCATCGACTACGATCAGGCCATGGAAATGGGTCTGATCCGGGAAGGCTACCCCTTCAACGAGTACATCGACAGCATTCTGCAGGTCGTTGACACCAAGAAGATCAAGCGCGCCCACCTGCGCATCGCCATCGACCCCATGTATGGCGTCAGCCAGAGCAGCCTCAGGACCATTCTGCTGACCTGCCGGTGTGACGTGGATGTCATTCATGAGCAGCACGACACCCTCTTTGGCGGCAAAATGCCCGCCCCCAGCGCTGACACCCTGAAGCTGCTGAGCAACTACGTGGTGGACAACGGCTGCAATCTGGGCGTTGCCACCGACGGCGACGCCGACCGTCTGGGCGTCATCGACGAGAAGGGCGCGTTCCTCCATCCCAACACCCTGCTGGTTCTGCTTTATTACTACCTGGTGAAATACCGCGGCTGGTCCGGCCCCTGCGTGCGCAACAACTCTACCACCCACCTGCTGGATCGGGTCGCGAAGGATATGGGTCAGCAGTGCTACGAAGTCCCCGTGGGCTTCAAGTACATCTCCGCCAAGATGGCGGAGACCAACGCCGTCATCGGCGGCGAGTCCTCCGGCGGTCTGGCCGTCCGGGGCCACATCGCGGGCAAGGACGGCATTTACGCCGCCGCTCTGCTGGTGGAAATGCTGGCCGTCACCGGCAAGTCCGTGTCCCAGCTGTACCAGGAGATCACCGACAAATATGGTATGCTGTATTACGAAGATGCTGCCTTCACCATGACCCAGGCGCGGAAGGCGGAGCTGCAGGAGAAGCTGTTTGTGAAGCTGGAAGTGCCGGACTTCGGCAACGCCGTAGAGAAGATCAACCGCACCGACGGCTGCAAGGTTTACTTCACCGACGGGAGCTGGGTCATCTGCCGCTTCTCCGGCACAGAGCCGCTGCTCCGCATGGCAGCCGAGGGTGAAAGCCAGTCTCAGGCCAGAACCTACATCCGCATCTGGCGGGAAGAGCTTGGGCTGTAAATTCCATAAGATTCGG
>ERZ507033.918-NODE-918-length-11952-cov-5.537783_pt1 | contig 11952 bp, 9 predicted proteins | sample MGYA00512874_ERZ507033 | MGnify/ENA metagenome assembly ERZ507033
AGTATATAAAGAGAGAGAATATCGAGATTCCTTCACTTTACTTTGCAAAGGAAAGACCTGTTGTATACAGAGACGGCAACATCATCATGGTAGATGACGACAGAATGAAGCTTCGTCCGGGTGAGAAAATCCAGATGAAGAGTGTACGTTTCAGAACACTCGGCTGCTATCCACTGACAGGTGGTGTGGAGTCGACAGCGGATACACTTGATGAGATTATTGATGAGACACTCAGTGCTGTTTCCTCAGAGAGAACCACCCGTGTCATAGACAACGAGGCGGCAGGCAGCATGGAAAGAAGAAAGAGGGAGGGATATTTCTAAAATGAGCGGATTACTTAAATTTATTACATGCGGAAGCGTGGACGACGGAAAATCAACTCTGATCGGACATATATTATACGATTCAAAGCTGCTCTATGCAGATCAGGAAAAGGCATTGGAGCTTGACAGTAAGGTCGGAAGCCGTGGCGGCGCCATCGACTATTCACTCCTCCTCGACGGACTGATGGCAGAAAGAGAGCAGGGAATCACAATCGATGTGGCTTATCGTTACTTCACAACAGATAAGAGAAGCTATATCGTGGCAGATACACCGGGCCATGAGGAATATACAAGAAACATGGCTGTAGGTGCATCCTTTGCAGACCTTGCGGTAATTTTAATAGATGCAAAGCAGGGCGTATTGGTTCAGACAAGAAGACACGCAAGAATCTGCGCGCTCATGGGAATCAACTACTTTGTATTTGCTGTAAACAAGATGGATCTTGTAGGCTACGACGAGAAGCGTTTCGATGAAATCACAAAGCAGATTATTGAGCTTACAAAGGAGCTTGAACTCAAAAATGTAGTAATAATTCCTGTTTCTGCAACAGAGGGTGACAATGTCACAACAAAGTCTGAGAATATCCCATGGTACAAGGGACCTGCTCTCTTATCATACCTTGAGGATGTTGACATAAAGGATGAGAACGAGGAAGAGGGCTTTTACATGCCTGTACAGAGAGTCTGCCGTCCTGACCACACCTTCCGTGGCTTCCAGGGCCAGATAGAGGCCGGAGAGGTAAAGGTGGGCGATGAAATCACCACACTGCCAAGCAATGAGACCGCCCATGTAAAGAGCATCCATGTGGGTGATAAGCTAAGCGATAGCGCATTTACAGGCCAGCCGGTTACAATACAGCTTGACAGAGAGGTGGACGTATCAAGAGGCTGCGTGCTCACAATCGGTTCAGGAGCAAAGGTTGCTTCATCTATCACAGCTACAATACTCTGGATGGATGACGATGAGCTCTTCAAGGGAAAGAATTTCTTCTTCAAGCTTGGTACCAAGTCAATACCGGGCATCGTAACAGAGATAGAGCATACCATCGACGTAAACACAGGTGAGGAAAAGCCTGCCGACAAGCTCAAAAAGAACGAGATAGCAGTTGTAAAGATTGCGTTCTCGGACAAGATAGTCTGCGATAAGTTCAAAAATCACAAGACACTCGGTGAGTTCATCTTAATCGACCGTGTGACGGATATGACATCTGCCTGTGGTGTGGTTGAAGAGGTACACACAGAGGAAAGCGGCCTCTATGAGGGCAGAGTAGACAGGAACGTAAGAGCTGCAATCAAGGGCCAGAAGGCAATCACCGCCGTATTCGTAGACGGAGTGGATGGTGTAAACCGCGGCTTTGTGGAGGATGTCGAGAAAGCCTTAAATATAGACGGACGCCATACTTATCTCTACGCACCAAAGGAGGGTGAGGACTTCGTAAATGTAGTCAAGCACCTAAGCCATGCCGGAATACTCGTACTTCTGCTCATCAGTCAAAAGCAGGAGAAGGAGCTTGCAGCTGACAAAGTTGAGTTCACAAAGGACTGGAACAAAAACGGAAAAGATGTGGACCAGGCTGCGGAGTTTATCAAAAAGCAGTCGGTATATGACGGCGTGATTGTAAACACAAGTGAGTATATCTAATTAAAAAAGGGTACTTGATTTCTCAAGTACCCTCATGTATAATCTACTTAGAAAGTGAATCGGATATGACTCCGATTTGCCCTCAGTGCTAAAATGTTATAAGAATAGCATCCTAAACTTTGGACGGTGTGGGATGCTATTTCTTTTTATTATTATGATTGTCTATGTATGACAGAGCCGCAAAAACAACTAATATTTCCACGTTGAAAAGCACGCCCCAATGTGGTAAAATTGACAAAGATAATTTAAAGAAAAACACACAGGAGGATTAACATACAATGGAAAGCTACAAGAGCGAATTTATAGACTTTATGGTGGAGAGTGACGTGCTGAAATTTGGTGATTTCACATTAAAGAGCGGCCGTAAATCACCATTTTTCATGAATGCGGGAGCATATGTGACAGGCTCACAGCTTAAGAGACTCGGAGAGTACTACGCAAAGGCTATCCATGCAAACTACGGAGATGACTTTGATGTATTATTCGGACCTGCATACAAGGGAATTCCGCTTGCAGTGGTAACAGCTATCGCATACCATGAGCTCTATGGCAAAGAGGTGCGCTACTGCTCAGACAGAAAAGAGGCAAAGGATCACGGTGCAGACAAGGGAGGCTTCCTTGGAAGCAAGCTTAAGGATGGAGACAGAGTAGTCATGATAGAGGATGTCACCACATCCGGCAAATCAATGGAGGAGACAGTTCCAAAGGTAAGAGAGGCTGCAGATGTTACAATCGTAGGCCTTATAGTGAGCCTTAACAGAATGGAAGTCGGACAGGGCGGCAAGGTGAGCGCGCTCGACGAAATCCATGAGAAGTACGGCTTTGAGGGCAAGGCAATCGTTACAATGGAAGAGGTCACAGAGTATCTCTACAACAGAGAGCATGATGGCAGAGTAGTCATTGATGACACAATCAAAGCAGCTATAGATGAGTACTATAAGCAGTACGGCTGCAAATAGGAGAATATAAATTGCTTGGCAGAAGAAAACGTAACAGGTATAAGTTTACGGAAAAGAAGCAATCTAAGAGGGGGATAGCTGCACTTGTTGTGGCTATCCTCATAGAGATTGTATATATAGTTTTTTTGAATGCGGCATTCAGAGGAGATGGCAATCTGTCTATGTACTATGGCAGTGCCGGTATACTGATGCTTGGCAAATCGGGCAAAACGGGTGCTGCAGCAGCATGGCATCTCCAGTGCGATCTACCGGCTGGAGCATCTGGGGCCAGAGGGCTGCGGCTTTGTTCTGAACGCGAATGCAGACTGCGGCCGTGTATCCGCACTTCTGTCCAGAGAGGGAATCCCATTCCGGAGTCCTCAAGAGGGGCGTGATGTCCGGTGACAGTCAATTTTGATAATGCAGCGACCACGTATCCCAAGCCGCCGGAGGTTCGCCGTGCGGTGGCAGATGCAGTGGTACGCTATGGAAATGCCGGACGCGGCGGGCATGTGATCGCAGAACGCACGTCGGAACTGGTCTATCACGCCAGAGAAACCGTGGCGGAATTTTTTGATGCCAAGGTAGAGAATACGATTTTTACCCTGAATTGCACCCACGCTCTGAACGTGGCAATTCAGGGCATTCTCAAATCCGGTGACCATGTGATCTTCAGCGATCTGGAACACAACTCGGTCTACCGTCCCATTATGGCACTGGCACGGGCAGGAAAGGTCACCTACAGCATGCTGGAGGTTTCTGCCGACAACAGCGAAACGCTGCGGCGGCTGGCGGGATTGGTTCGACCAAATACCAAGGCGGTGGTCTGCACCATTGCCAGCAACGTGACGGGGCAGATTCTGCCCTATCGGGAAATCGCCCAGTTCTGCCGCAGCCGGAACATCTGCATGATCGCAGACGGGGCACAGGCATGCGGGATCCTGCCCCTGTCATTGGAACGGGACGGCATGCATATCCTGTGTACCGCCGGTCACAAGGGGCTGTATGGCAGCACCGGCACGGGAATCCTCATGACAGACTGCACATTTCCCATACAGCCGCTGATGCAGGGCGGCACAGGCAGTGCTTCCCGCAGTCCGGAGCAGCCGGACTTTTTGCCGGATCGTCTGGAATGCGGCACGCTGAACGTGATCGGAGCCGCGTCCCTCTGTGCCGGCATCGACTTTGTGCGGCGGCAGACGGTGGCAGGCTTGTACCGCCACGAGAGCCACCTCTGCCAGCTGCTCTGCGATGTACTGGCGGAGATACCGGAGATCACGGTCTACCGGCAGCCGGACGTGGCATATGTGCCCATTGTTTCCTTTACGGTGGCAGGGGCTTCGCCGGAAGAAACCGCAGACTACCTGAACCGGCAGGGGTTCTGTCTGCGTGCCGGACTGCACTGTGCACCGCTGGCTCACGAAAAGCTGGGCACCAAGGATGGAACAGTTCGGTTCGCTCCGTCGGTGTTCAGCAGGGCATCAGATACGCTGCGGCTGGCGGCAAACCTGAAAAATTATGTCAATATTCTGAAAAGTCCCGAAAACCTATTGAAAAATTCCGGTGATATGTTACAATAGGTATATGGGATATGTTTTGAACAGAAAATCGGCAGACAGGAGGCACAGCATGCCTTTTGTCTGCTACATAGACGAATTGCCAATGACAAAATACAGGAAAGCAGGAAACAGAGCACGCCTGTTGGCTCTGTTCCCTGTTTCCACAGAAGTCGGAAAGGAAGATGATGCACATGGCTTTACGGGATATACTGGATATGATTTTCAGCGTCATCAAAACAGCACAGCCGGTGGATATACTAGACATACTGGTACTCTCCTATGTGGTATATCTCGGTATGAAACTGATACGGGAAACACGTGCCGGTCAGCTGATCAAGGGTATTTTTCTGTTGCTTCTCGTGTACATTATCGCTTCGTGGATCAACATGAAAGCCATTTCCTATCTTCTTTCCGAAACGCTGAATATTGGCTTGATTGCTCTGATCATTTTGTTCCAGCCGGAGCTGCGGCGAACGCTGGAAAAGGCAGGGTATACCAAACTGGGGCTGCGGTTCAGCGGCAGCTCCAACGTGGACAGCGATGTGTGGAGCCGCACCATTGATGTGATTTGCGATGCCTGTGTAGAACTCTCGGCGACCTCGACCGGAGCACTGATCGTCATTGAACGGCAGACACGTCTGGGAGAACAGATCGACAACGGCACGATACTCGATGCGATTCCCAGCAAGGAATTATTCGGGAATATCTTTTTCAACAAAACGCCGCTGCATGACGGTGCAGTGATCATTCGGGACGGCAAGATTCTGGCGGCAGCATGCTTTCTCCCCAAGCCTCAGAAAGAGGAACTTATCAATAAGCGGCTGGGTTCCCGCCATCGTGCGGCGATCGGCATGAGCGAAAACTCTGATGCCATTGTGATCGTGGTTTCAGAGGAAACCGGTGCCATTTCCGTGGCGGAAAACGGCGTGCTGAAAAGCGGCTTTACGCGGGAATCCCTCCACCAGCTTCTGACCAAGCGGCTGATTACCGCCAGCGAGGAAACCACGATCGGAAAGGTGGCACGGAAGATCCCGTTCCTCAAACGGCACCACAAGGACGACGGAAAGGAGAAGGACAATGCCCAAAAATCTCTGGAAGAACCGACAGAAAAAGACATCACAGAAGAATCGGAGCAGCGGCACTAATGGGACATTGTTCCAGCGGCTGTACGAGAGCCGTCCGGCAATGATGGCAACTTCGGTGGCGATTGCCATTGTTCTCTGGTTTGTGATCTCCATTGCCATTTATCCGACCACACCCCGTACCCTGCACCATGTGCCGCTGAAAGTGGAAATTGCCGGCACTTCTGCCGAGGAAAACGGACTCAGCGTCATCGACTATGACGTACAGGACGTGACGGTCCAGATCGAGGGCAATCGCTCCAAGGTGGGCAACATTGATGCGAACAATCTGACGGCAACGGCTGTGGTGGAAAATGTCACCTCTGCCGGCACGAAAAAGCTTTCCATTACGGTCAGCGGCAATGAAAACGAACAGTTCAATGTCAAGTCCATTTCGCCCGCTACAGTGAATGTGACCTTTGATAAAATCGAAACCTATACCTTTGAGATCAAGGCTTCTGCTCCGAATCTGACATTTGCAGACGGCTGTGTGCTGGACGAGGAGAACTTCGCCTGCACACCGTCTACCATTGATGTCACCGGTCCCCAGCAGCAGCTGAATCAAGTGGCATACTGCGTGGCAGAAACCCAGCAAAAGGAGCAGCTGAGTGCCTCCAAAATTCTGACCACAGATACGCTACTCTTCTATAATGAAGCAGGCACACAGGTAGACTCCACAGATTTTACCTATGATGTGGCGGCGTTCTCGCTGGAAGTGCCGGTACTGTATCAGAAAACCATGGACATCACCTATCAGATCACCAATGCACCGGCAAACTTCGATCTGGAAGCTCTGAAAAAGCGGCTGAACCTGTCAGAACAGCAGATCACCCTCGCAGCACCCAATACTTCTATGGAGGAAATGAGCGAGTTCAATATTGGTTCAGTGGCTCTGCGGGATATTGATCTGAACTACTCCAATGACTTCGTAGTCAATGTGCCGGACGACTATGTGAACCAGTCCGGATTCTCTACCGTGACACTGGCACTGGATTCCACAGATCTGGTGAAAAAGGATTTTGTCATCTCGGATATTGGCGTAGTCAACGCACCGGCAACGTATAATTTCAATGTGTTGACCCAGCAGCTGAAAGTCAGCATTATCGGTCCGGCTGATGTGATGGAAACGCTGGATGCCAGCGACCTCACCGCCAACGTGGATCTGCTGAGTTACTCCACGCAGGCGGGAGCCGTAGACGGTGACACGGTGACCTTTAATTATACGCCTACGATCACTTGCAGCAAGTACAATACCGTATGGGCAACTGGTGATTATCGTGTTGCAGTGCAGGGCGTGCGGACATCGGGCAATCCGACTGTGAATTCCGAACAAACGCAGTCAGATCTGTCGGAAAATAGCAATCATTAACAAGGGAAAGATTGGATAAAGTATAAATGAAAAGGCGGCGTTTCAAAGAGCTGCCTTTTCTTTTTTTATTTAAAGTCGTATTTTTGTTTCTATGTGAAATACTTTTATGCAACATGCACAAAACAAAACACATAAATTCTCCTGCCAAGTTCGAATGTTAATAGTTTATACATTTACATTCGAGGGGAAAGTTGTTATAATAGTGTATAGCTAAAAAATGAATGTGTCATTTTTGAAGCGTAAACGCCGCGGACAGTCTGCCGTCCACGGCGGACAATAAGACAGCTGATTGCATATCAGCTGACATTCGTGCATACAAAAGAAATTGGGACTGATGAAAACCAATTAAAAGAAAGAGGAGCGATATATATGAGCAAGATCATTCGCAAAAGAGTCAGTGCACTGCTTGTCAGTGCACTTATGGTGGCAAGTTCTGTTACAGTTACTTCCGGCAGCTTTTTTGTTGAAGCAGCAGGAAGTACTGTAACGATCGGAAAGACACTGGAAACCTCCGTTCCGAATCCGGAGGACAAGGACAATCCGCTGAACGCAGACAAGTGCACATATATGTGCAAGGCTGCAACTGATGCGTATACTTCGTTTACAGATACCAAGGGCAAGTCGCCAGCGGATATTTGCGGCGACAGCATCACCACCTTGCAGTTTAATCTGAAGTCTGATCAGATGGTCACAGATTTCTCCTACTACTTTGGTGCATCGGACACCAAGGCAAACGGCTACTGGTGGGGCTTTGAGAAAACGGATTCCAAGGGTGCTATCAAGTGCACACCGTATGCCAAGGAATTTTCTGTAGTTGTAGAACTGCCGTCCAGTGTAGCCAAGGAGCTGACTAGCAATAAGAATGCAAAGTTCCAGTTCCAGAACTGCTATACCGGACTGATTGACGAAGAAGACCAGTCCACCCGTACACAGGATGCCAGCATTGAATTGGTTTCCATTACGGTAAACGGTACGGAAGATACCAGCAACGGTGAAAAGCCGTGGTGGATCAAGGTCGTTGACCCGACTCTGCCGAAGGGCGAGGAAAACACCGGCGGTCTGTACTACTCCAGTGCAAACGGCAACGGTGAGATCAGTTCCGTAGAGCAGAACGGTGACACTATGACTGTTAAGTCGCTGCACTCCCTGAAGCTGGATAATCTGGACATCAAGCTGACACCGGGTGACAGCTGCAGCGAAGAATATTATGCTTCTGATGCATTCAAAGAAAAGAACAACGGTGTGGCTTATGAATCTGAATCGCAGATTCGTGAAGCTGGTCTGCCGCTGAACAGCCACAAGTTTACTTATGGTGAATTCAATTTCATTCCGGGTGCAACTGTTGCCAGCAATGCAAAGGTAAAGTCCCTGAGCGTTACCATCAAGCTGGACGATGAAAGTGCAAATGTGAACCGCTTTATGTATGGCGGCGGTCTGAACGTGAAGTATAAGAGCCTTGCAGATACAGAGTATGCGAAGGAGCAGGCTGGTCTGAAGGGCGGTTCCGGCGAAGGCGGCGTAGCCAAGACGGTAGGCTATTGGTACAATGATGTTGGTGCAGAAACACTGGCAGAATGCACCGAAGCCGGCGTAAAGTGGGGCAACGGCGAAGGCGACTTCAAAGTTGGCGGCGGCACTGATCTGGCAAAACAGGAGATGGGCAGCTACTTCACAGTTACGTGGGACGTTCCGGAACAGGTCGTTGACTGCGAAACACTGGCAGAAAAGAGCCAGATTTCCTTCCAGCTGTGGTATGCAGCTCTGAAGGGCGGCAAGTTTGTGGACTGCAGCATTGTTTCCGCAGCCCTGACTTATGAAGAAAGCATTACATTCCCGTACAGCGGTTCTGCTTCTGTGAAGAATGCAGGTACTGAAATGACCGGTACAGCTGCGGAGATCCCGTATGCAGATTTCGGCATGAAGTATGAAAAGACTGCTGACGTATATGCAGTACAGTTCGATGTAACTACCGATCAGGACGCAAATCAGGTTCTGGTTGGTGCAGGTACCACAATGCTGGAAAAGGCTGGATTTACTGACAACTGGTTCCAGTCTGATGACCTGTTTAAGAATGAAGGTCTGAACAGTACAACTCCGGCAATGCTGTATTGGGAAAAGAGCACCGCAGGCAATCGTCCGGACTCTAACGATGACACATTGGCAGATGAGGCGTACAAAGACGCTTCCGGTACAAAGACTTATACCTATATGTGGATCATGCCGCCGTCTGTTGCTGAGGGAATCCGTCAGGAAGAAACCGGCAACCTGCTGAATGCACTGAATTCAGTGGATACCGAATCGGAAGATGCACATCTGAGCTTCGGTGTCTGGTATGCAGGTCTGGGCAGCAAGGAATCCAGCAAGTACACCATTAACAACGTAACCGTTTTCTATGCAGCAGACGACAAGAACAACGAGAAGAAGCTGGATATGTTCGAGGATACTCTCGAAGTACAGGATTCTATCGATGTTGTGATCGGCGAAAGCGAAACTCTGACAGTAAACATTCCGAACTGCACCGGCACCATGGCAGACAGAACCGTTGCAGGTGTAGCAGCAGACAAGGACGACGCTCTGAAGCTGGTTATCACTGGTAAGAATGTTGGCTCTAGCACGCTGACAGTTACCACACCGGGCGGTCAGACAAAGGAAGTTATTGTAAACGTGCTGCCGCAGCAGACTACTGTTACAACAACTGAAACAACCACTACTACCACAACCAGTGCAACGACTACTACAACAGAAAAAACAACTGCAACTACTACTGTTGGTTCTACAGAAACCACCACTACGACAGAAGAAGTGATCATTCCGCTGTATGGCGATGTGAACTGCGACAGCCGTGTAGACATTACCGATGCAGTTATGCTGAACAAGGCAATTGCCGGTGTTGTAACACTGGGCACCCGTCAGCAGAAGGCAAATGCAGACTGTGACGGCGACGGCGAAATCGCTTCCAACGATGCAGTCGCTTTGCTGAAGTTCCTGGTATCTCTGGTAAAGCAGCTGCCGTATGCAGACTAATGCACACTTGAGCAATTTTCTAATCATTTTATCATAACTCAAAAGAGCCGCAGAGCGAAATGCCCTGCGGCTCTTGTTATTTGCTGGCGGTGTGGGTGAGGGGCTGGTCTGCCTCCTCCAGTTTTTTTCGGAGCTTGCGAATGATCTTCTTTTCCAGTCGGGAGATGTAGGACTGGGAAATGCCAATGGCTTCGGCGACCTCTTTCTGAGTGCGTTCCTTGCCGCCGCAGAGCCCGAACCGCATCTGCATGATCTCCTGTTCCCGCGGTCCCAGTTCTGAAACCGCTGCGAGAAGCATCTCCCGTTCGGCTTCGTTTTCAATGTCGCGGCTGACCACGTCCTCGTCCGTTCCCAGAATATCTGACAGCAGCAGTTCGTTGCCGTCCCAGTCCGCGGAAAGTGGCTCGTCAATGGAGATCTCTCCCCGCAGCTGGGCGTTTTTCCGCAGCACCATGAGGATCTCATTTTCAATGCAGCGGGAGGCGTATGTCGCAAGCTTGATCTTTTTTTCGGGGCAAAATGTTTCCACCGCCTTGATGAGCCCGATCGTGCCAATGGAGATCAGATCCTCCAGTCCCAGACCGGAGGATTCGAACTTTTTGGCGATGTATACCACCAGGCGGAGATTGTGCACGATCAGTGTTTCGCGGGCTTCGGTGCTGCCGGCATGCAGCTGGGCGAACACTTCCTGTTCCTCCTCCTTGGACAGCGGCGGGGGAAAGGTGTCAGAGCCGTTGATGTAGTCGATGCGGCAGGGACCGGACAGCAGTTCCCGCAAATGGCAGAGCAGTTTCCGGAACTTCGGAAAATCGATGGTCATAGAAAAAATCTCCTTTCATTCCATGAGCATAGGGTGAAAAATGGCACTTGGCTGCGTGCCGGCAATGCCGACCATGGCGTGTACGCTGCGGCTTTTCTCCGTGGAGAGATTGCGGATACAGACCTCGTCCGGTCGGAACAGGGGAACCAGTCCCTCTGCGGTCACTGTGGTACAGGGAACCAGCCGGTAGCCGCGAAGCTGTTCCACCGGTGTGTCGGCAAGCAGCGGCTCCAGTGCGGCAGCACTGCACACAATGACCGGCGTACCGGAAAAGGTGTCGGTGAGGTTGTTTCCGGTGTCGGCAAGTCCGTCCAGCATCAAGCGGCGTTCGCCCAGCCGCAGAAAGACCTGAAACTGGCTGTCGGTGTGGCGTTTCCTGCCGCGGAGCAGGGTGCAGAGATGCAGCAGAGAATATGCCGCGGCAGTGAATAGAATCAGCTGAAACAGGGAAAAATCCAGATAACAGCAGCTGTTCCCCCATGTGGCAAAGCCCTTTTGCGTCAGACTGCCGATGCCGAGAATCGCCCCCGCCAGCAGAAAGTTGCAGAGAAAAAAGCAGCCCCACTGGCGGAAGAAACTCTCCCGATGCAGACCGAACGCCATTGTCACGGACAGAGCAGCTGCCAGAAGCTTACACACCAGCTGAAACCATGCCGGCAAGGGCGGCAGCAGGATCAACAGGGAAAACAGGCTGCTCCCCGCCGCTGCCAGTCCGCACCGTATCCAGTGCAAAGGCGTATGCGTCAGTTTTGCCGCAGCACGCAGCAAAAAATAGTTGACATAGAGGCTCTGCAGCAGCAGAACGTCCAGATAGATCGTGGGCACTGTTCATCACCTCTTTCAAGAGTATAGCATGTTTTCCATGCGATACCTGTCGGGAACAGGGGACGGCTGCGGGCGGAAATCGGTGAACAATCTGTGGCTTGACGAGAGGACGGGAAATATGCTATAATAGCAGTGACAAAGGTGTCACAGATGGGGATCTATGGACATCGTTGTCACAGAAGAAAAACCGTCCATGATTCAATGGAACCGACCGGTACAGTCCGCATAAGAAATGCTGCTGTACTTTCCACAAATCTCTCACGCTTTGGAAATCTCAGGGCAATACCGCACAAAGAGCGTCTGGCGACTTTGCACGCCATCTGCTTGCAAA
>ERZ507033.929-NODE-929-length-11902-cov-3.762134_pt1 | contig 11902 bp, 8 predicted proteins | sample MGYA00512874_ERZ507033 | MGnify/ENA metagenome assembly ERZ507033
GTTCAGTTCGGAAATTATTCTGACAAAACTGTCAATATCATTAAAGTCACGATATACCGAAGCAAATCTGATATACGCCACCTTATCTATATCCTTCAGCCTGCGCAGTACCAGCTCGCCGATCTCGTCCGACGATACCTCCCGTCTGAACTGGTTCTTCAACTCCTGTACAATATCCTCAACCATTTTTTCAAGGTCTTCGATCTGTACCGGACGTTTCACCGTAGCTCTCGCAAGCCTGTTTATCAGCTTGTCACGATCAAAAGGTTCAATGGTATTATCCTTTTTCACAACCATAAGCGGTATTGTTTCCACCATTTCATAGGTCGTAAAACGGCACTTGCACGACAGACATTCACGTCTTCTGCGAATTTTATTTTCCGCAGGGCGACTGTCTATTACCTTGCTGTCCTCATATCCGCATTCCGGGCATTTCATCTGTTTTCCTCGCTTTCGCTCTGATCCTCACGGTTTCCTTTTCCATATTCCTGTATTTATGTATTTTAACATACTTTCGCAGCTTTTTCAAGCATTTTCTGTAATCAAAGACCCATCTTATACTTATCGTATATCTTTTTCATATTATTCACACATACAGCAAGTTCGTCATAGCTGCTGTAGTTCTCACGGTAAAGCTCGACTATCATTGATTTATCGTAATTTATTTTTTCAAGTTCGCTGAAAAGACGGTTGAAGTTAAAGCTGCCCTTTCCTATCGGCAGGCAATCGCAGCCTGCGTTTCCGTCGCTTACATGAAGATGTACGACCTTGTCACCTATTATATCCAGAAGCCTGAACGGATCTACATTGCTCCTTCTCGCCTGTTTGAGATCTACAACAAATCTGACCTCGTCGCCGAGTTGTCCGATCATATTCTCGATAAATCTTACGCTGCTGCTCTTGCAGTAGCAGATGTTTTCCTGTGCCACCGTAACACCGAATTCTTTTGCGAGGCGGAACAGACGCAGATAGCGTTCCATGTACCTTTCATCAGGTACCTTTGAACTTAGGATAGCTCCGTGCAGAACAAACACATCCGCACCGATCTCCGCCATAACCTCAAAATACCTCTTGTATATATCTATCAGATATTCGGTTCTGCGTGGATAATCGCCGAAAAGAAACAGCGTTTCCATAGGCGAAGAAAACGGATGCATGGATATTACGTTCATCCCGTATTCACCGATGATTCTTCTTAGTTCAACAAGCACCTGCCCTTCAAGCTCGTCTATCGAATTTACGAATATCTCAACATTTTTTACACCCCGCTCGGCAAGCTCATAAAGAGCCTTTTCTGTTTCAAGAGGGTACAGACAAGCCGTTGATACACCAATATCCATTTTCGTTACTTCCTTTCTGAAAATCAGCCCGCCAGAGAACAAACGTTCCCTATTATTGATATGATTAGCGGTAATACATACACCGCCGCCAGCACCGCAACAAGCAATGCGTAAATGCCGACCCTGCACAGGCCTTCCGCCTTATCGGCAATTGCCGTTATCTTTTTGCGGAATATAATGTACAGCGCCAGTGCCGCAAAGCCTGCAACGCTCAGCACAATACCCGGTTTAAGCCCTTTAGGGCAGAAGCTGAAGGTTATATCATTTTTGCCTTCCTCCAGCTTTACCGCCATAAACCCCGACATAGAACGGTATATCTCAGCAGGCTTTCCGTTTATCGTTGCAGAAAATCCATCGTCATACGGCACCGACAAAAACAGCCACTGACCGCTCTTTGCGTTGTCTGCCGTTCCGCTTATATTTCCACCGTCAACCTTAAGATCGGCGGTTTTTGTTTTATTGATAGCTTTTTCCAGCTTGCCGAGCGACAGTCCGTAAATACCATAGCTTGAGCAATAAGTGCTTTCGTTTACGTCAATATCTATACTTACCTTCTCATTTTCGAAAGTACCGAGATATAAAAGTCCGTTGCTGTCTTTATTCGGAAACGACAGATCCTGCTTGATGCCGTTTACATATATTGCAAACGAACCGTTGATATGCTCGTTGATATTTCTTGCAACAAGATCAAAGCAATCGAAATACAACGCCTGCTTTTCACCTATATCCAGCTTGTAGCTGAGCGTTGCGATGCGTGTATTGCTCTTGGGTGTGAAATAATATATCCCGTCACGATGTACATACCGTATATTCTTTTCTCCGGTATGCTCATACTCGGTAAACAGCAGTTCGTTGCCCGTATCAAGCAGATTCTTTGCAAGATATTCCTGTATAACTATACGTTCCGCCTTAGGCAGCTCCGTACATTGTGACAGATCGCTGTCGGTCACTATTCCGAGCGGAAGATAATATTCGCTCTCATAAATTGAATAGTTCTTGTCACGATAAATCACAGGCTCTCTTGCGCTGAATTTCTCTATATAATATTTTATATTCATAACGGCATCGGTAAGAGCCGTGCCTCCGTTGCCGGTTACCTCCATCCAGTAGGACGAATAGCCGAGCCGTTTCATCGCAAACATATAATCCTCCGATGTAAGCGAGGTGTAATGTGCAATGGTGGGATAGCCCAGTCCGCCTATAAGATTTGCGTCAAAATATTTCTTAGGCCACTGCATCAGCTTAACCCTGTAAAAATCCTCGTCCTCGGGGATTTTTCCTTCAAGTTCTATCGCATTGTTGTACTTGACGGGAGTATATGCCGATGCGCCAATATACACGTTTGCGTTGAAAACGCTCTCGGCTACAACAATTACAGCCAGTACAGAACAAACCGATTTGAAAGTGAGCTTCTTGAAAACGCCGAAAGCCATAGTCAGAACATACAGTGCCGTAAATCCGCAGAAGATAATTAAAAGCAGGATGAATGACTCCGAGCTTCCCCACAGTGTCGAAACATACGAATCCAGATCGTATCTGCAGTTACAGTAGTACCATATCGTAAAACCGAAATAGATAACGCCGGCGGCAGTTATTCCGATAAGATAGGGCTTTTTATTCTTTTGCGCATAATCATCAGGCTTTGTATGCGACAGCTTCACCGCCGCAAAGGTCAGCATCATAAGAGTAGTCATATAGCCGTACCGCATAGGGAATGCCATATAGTCGCCCGTGTGCCACATCTTGTTTATCGGCTCAAACACTACCGGCAGAAGCGTAAGGAACGAAAGCAGCGCATAGAATCTGCTGTTCTTGCTCTTTCTACGCAGAAAATACACGATGAAAGCCGCAACGGAAAATCCCGTACAGAAAATAAGCGGCAGATTTGTATATATCCCTGCAAATACCGCAGAATCAAACAGGCCCTTGAGTATGTTCGCTCCCCTTGCAGACGAAAGATACTGTGCAAAGCTCGGAAGCCATACAACAGCGGAAATCAGCGCCGCTATACCGCAGCCTATGATAAACCTCGGCGCAATGCCCTTTGTACTACCCTTTTTTCTGTTAATAAAAATGTAAACGCCGAAATACAGTATCGTGAACAATACCACCATATAGCTGAGATAATAATTCAGCACCAGCATTCCGACAAGACAGAATATAAGACTGCCTGTGCGTTTACGCTTTACAAGCGAATTGAACGCTATCAGCAGCAGCGGGAAGAAGTACATTACATCGAGCCATACCGTGTTCTGATAGAACAGCATAGAGTAACCGCTGAACGCATACATAACGCTGAAAAGCGCCGAATATGTCACATCCAGCTTTTTATGGCAGGTGCGGAAGTACGCATTTGCGGTTATCGCACAGACAGCCATTTTCATAAGCGTCATAATGTTCATGAACAGCATCATGTCCGCTTTGTCGACAAATGCAACAAGAAGCGAAAACGGGCTTGATATAAAGAACAGGAACACGCCGAGGAAATTCATTCCGCCGGCATTCTGCCAGTTGAAGAAGAAATCCCCCTTGCCCTCAAGTATGTCCTTGAAGTCGAGCAATAAAGGAAGCACCTGCTGGTGCATATCGCACCATGCGAGCGTTTTATCTCCGAACGGATAAAGCCCACTGCCCGCAAATACCGCAAGTCCTATGACAATTACCGCTATCGGCGGAATTATCAGCGTCAGCAACAGCTTTGGACTGCGTATAAGTTTACCGATATGTGTTGTGATTTTTTTAGTAATATCTCTTTTCAAAATATCCTCCGGGATTTTTAAAAATCTCTCCCATTTGGTTTTTATGAATATCTGTCTAAATTCAAAAGCCGCAAAGACTTTATGTGCTATGCGGCTTTTATTTTTGATTGAATTATCAGCCGCAGGTGATTATACCATGAGCTTCTTTGTGTCTACCGTACCCTTTGAAGCAAGATTCTTTGTATCCTTCTTGCTTTCGCCGTTTCCTGCATTTGTATAATTCTTGCCGTGCTTCTCCTGCCAGAGTACCCACAGGGGACCCGAGATGCACAGTGAAGAATAGGTACCGCAGATAAGACCTGCCATCATAGGAATAGCAAATGTCATTATCGAGGTTACGCCGCAGATTGCACATACAACGCAGATTGCGAGTACGGCAAAGGCTGTGGTAACAGTTGTGTTTACAGAACGTGTTATCGACTGAGTGATACTCATATTAACAAGTTCCTTGAGTGAAAGCGAGTTGCCGTAAAGGTTACGGTTCTCTCTGATACGGTCATATACAACGATTGTATTGTTGATAGAGTTACCGAGTACGGTAAGAACAACCGCCATAAAGTTTGCGTCGATCGGGAAACGGCAGAACACGAACACCGCATAAACCATGAAACAGTCGTGAACAAGGGCTACCAGTGCAAACACACCTGCCGAAAGACCGCCGATTTTCTTGAATCTGAACGCAATATAGATAACGAGCAGTACAAACGAGAATAATACCGCAACAAGGCACTTAAGGAAGAACTCCGTACCTGATGTGGGGTTGACATCCTGGCTGTTTACAAGCGTAAGGCTGTTATCCTTGAAGGTCTGCTGGAGCTTATCAGATAAAGCTGTCTGCTTATCTGCAGTAAGTCCTTCTGAAGACGAGAATGAGATTTCAACGACTTCAAGCGAGCTGTTCATCGAAGAACCTGTAGTTACCGTAACAGCACCGTAATTTTCGCCCTCAACCGTCTTCTTTACCGCATTTGTGTCAATTTCGCCGGTATAGCTGTAGGTCAGCATTGTACCGCCCTTGAATTCAATAGCCATTTCAACGCCGAATATACAGTTGAAAATAACCGTAATTACAGCAATGACGATCGGTATCAGAAAGAGTATCTTTCTGTATCCTATAAAATCAAATACTTTTTTGTTATTCATTTTGAAGCACCGCCTTCCGTTGCGGCAGCCTTTTCAGCGGCACGCTTCTTTGCAGATTTTCCGCCGTAGAGAGCGGGATTTCTGAATATCTTGAATCTGGAAAGCGACATTGTCATAAGTCTTGTCGCAAATATGCCGAACAGGAAGTTCAGTATTACGCCGACCATCAAAGTATAGCCGAATGAGTAGATAGTACCCTCTGTCGAAGCACCGAACATGAAGAATACGGGCTTCAGTATAGTAGACGCAAGGCTGTCGGGAGTACCGAAAGCACCCATAAGTATGATAGCAACGATAATCATTGTGATATTACCGTCAAATACCGCACTGAACGCTCTCTTATAGCCTGTAGCTATCGCTGTGTCTATCGTCTTGCCGCTGTTTATTTCTTCCTTTATACGCTCGCCCGTGATAACGTTTGCGTCAACGCCCATACCTACCGCAAGAATGATACCTGCGATACCGGGTATTGTCAGCGTAAAGCTGTTCGAGAACGGGAAGAAGCCTGTTATAGCACAGAATGTACCTGCTACCTGTCCGATAAGACCGATAACGGCAACTACACCGGGCAGTCTGTACAGTGATATCATGAATATCATTATAAGTGCAAATGCGATAACGCCGGCGATTGCCATAGCGTCACGGGCACCCGTACCGAGCGTGGGAGAGATAGTGCTGAAGCTCGATGTTTCCAGCTTGAACGGTAACGCACCGCCGTTTATCTGGTCTGCAAGCGCCTTAGCCTCATCAGCCGTAAAGTTACCGCTGATAGTAGCCTCACCGCCGCTGATTTCCTCATTTACGGTAGCTGTTGAAATGCACTTGTCGTCCATGTAGGTTGAAATGTATCCCTTGGGAGAAGTTGAAGAAAGCTTCTTTGTAGCCTCTGCAAACTTATCCTTGCCGCTGTCCTTCAGCTTTAAGGATACCATATACTCATATTCCTTGCTGTTTCCGCTCTTGAGCTGATATACGGCAGAAGCCTTTTCAACGTCCGAGCCGGAAATGATAAGGGGCAGATCCTCGTATGTCTGACCGTTGGAAAGCGATTTTTCCGAGCCTTCTCTGAAGGTGAGCAGTGCGGTAGCACCAAGCTCCTTTACAGCCGCTTCCGGATCAAAGCTGTCATCCTCAGCCTGCCACGGGAAACGCACGATTATCTTATCGCTGTTATAATCAACATAAACCTCATAGTCTGTTATGTTGTTTGCAACAAGTCTTGTTTCAACGATCGACTTTGCCGCATCGACCTCTTCATTGGTCGCATCGTAATCTGCCGGTGACGTAAATGTAACGTCAACACCGCCTCTGATATCAATACCCCAACGAATATCACTTACACCTCTTATAATAGTGCTCGTGAAATCGCCGTACTGGGTATGAACACCGAAAAATACTATGCCTGTAAATGCCAGTATAACCGCCAGCACTATAAAGAACACAGGCTTTGCCACTCTTTTCAAATGTTTCACTCCGTTTCTGTGCCTCAGCACATCCTGTTAATTTATACATTACAGTATTATACTATAATGATTTCGATTAGTCAAGAAATAGTAAAGAATTTCTGCAATTTTCACAATCCGTTCATTATACGGAAAGCTCAGCCTTTTCTCCGAGAACGTCCTTGTTCTTTTCAAGGACAGGCTTTATGCACCTGTCAAGGAATGCGCTCACCTGGCTTGCGCTTCTGCCCGTGTAATTTTCGGGAATGAGCTTTGCCTCGATTTCTTCCTTTGTCGTCATGAAGTCGGGGTCTGCCGCAATTCTGTCAACGAGGTCGTTTTCTCCGCCTTCCTCCTTGATCACCTTACCTGCGGCAATGCTGTGCAGTCTTATCTTCTCGTGAAGCTCCTGTCTGTTTCCGCCCTTCATAACTGCGTCCATCATAATGTTTTCCGTTGCCATGAAAGGAAGCTCCTTCATTACTCTTGCACGGATAACCTTAGGATATACAACCAGTCCGTTTGTGATATTCAGCATGATGTTCAGTATAGCGTCTGTTGCAAGGAATGCCTCCGCTACTGCGATACGCTTGTTCGCACTGTCGTCGAGCGTTCTCTCAAACCACTGTGTGCCTGCCGTGAATGCGGGGTTAAGAGTATCTATCATAACATATCTTGAAAGCGAGGTTATTCTCTCCGCTCTCATCGGGTTTCTCTTATAAGGCATAGCCGAAGAACCGATCTGATTCTTCTCGAAAGGTTCTTCCATCTCCTTGAAGTTTGCAAGGATACGCAGATCGTTCGAGAACTTCGAACAGCTCTGTGCAATACCGCCCAGTACGTTTACTATTCTGCTGTCAACCTTTCTTGAATATGTCTGACCACTTACGGGAACGCACTCCTTAAAGCCCATCTCCTCAGCTATCATCTGTTCAAGCTTTTCTATCTTCTCTTCATCGCCGTGGAACAGCTCCATAAAGCTCGCCTGTGTGCCTGTAGTACCCTTCTGACCGAGCAGCTTCAGATTACCCATCTGATACTCAAGATCCTCAAGATCCATCAGAAGTTCGTTCATCCACAGCGTAGCACGCTTGCCGACTGTAGTCAGCTGTGCAGGCTGTAAATGTGTATATGCAAGACAGGGCATATCCTTATATTTATCCGCAAAAGAAGCAAAGTTCGAAAGAACGTTCACGAGCTTTCTGTGTACTATCTTCATAGCGTCACGCATTACGATAACATCGGTGTTGTCGCCTACATAACAGCTTGTAGCGCCTAAATGGATTATGCCCTCGGCCTTCGGACAGCACTTTCCGTATGTATGAACGTGCGCCATAACATCGTGGCGGAGCTTCTTCTCCTCCTCAGCCGCATAAGCAAAGTCAATATCATCAATATGCGCCTCAAGCTCGTCGACCTTTTCCTGCGTTACCTGCTCAAGTCCGAGCTTCATTTCCGCTCTTGCAAGCGCTACCCACAATCTGCGGAATGTCGAAAACTTCTTCTGTGCGGAGAATGTAAACTGCATTTCCTCGCTTGCATATCTCGTACAGAAAGGGCTTTCGTAAGTTTCATAATTTGTCATTATAAATAACCGTCCTTTTCATCGGATTTTTTACTTTCCTGTGTCATCTGTATCTGCCGCCTGTATCTTTGACGCATACAGCGCTTCATCTGCACATACCGACACATTTTATATTGTATCACAAATTGTCCGTGTTCGCAATAGCAAACGTCATTTTTTCTCAAAACTTACCTTCCGTATATCATTCAACCACTCCGCCTCACCCTACGGCAACATCGACCACAGCCGCTCCGCTTCACCCTACGGTCGCATCGACCACAACCGCCTTGCTTTTGCCCTACGGCAACATCGACCACAGCCGCCTCGCTTTCACCCTACGGCCACATCGACCACAACCGCTCCGCTTCACCATACGGCAACATCGACCATAACCGCCCTGCCTTCACCCTACGGCAACATCGACCATAACCACCTTGCTTCACCCTACGGCCACATCGACCACAGCCTGTCATTTCGCACAACAAAGCCGTTTGAACAGCTCTGCCGAAAATTTTTCGTATTTTTTTAAAAAAGCCCTTGACAAATACCCGAAAACCGTGTATAATGTTTACTGTTATCTGGGTGTGGCGCAGATTGGTAGCGCGCTACCTTGGGGTGGTAGAGGCCGCAGGTTCAAATCCTGTCACTCAGACCAATTAAAAACCGCTTGATTGTCAAAATCAAGCGGTTTTTTGTTTACCGTTTTATCTCCTATATAAGCAGGCTCTACGAATATATTCTATTAAATATAGCACCCTCACAACCCGACATCTCCTGCCTATGCACTTATTCAAACCGTTTCGCTTTCTTTTTCCTTTTCTCCGTCTGTATACCGCTGGTCGCCGTTCTCCCTGTCATACGCCTTCACCGAATATTCGCTGACATTCTTTACCGTTTCGCCGTCTATCTGCAATGCGGCAGGCGAATCAAACCGCACTGTGATTTCCTTTCCGGTCAGCACCTCTACCATCTCGGTATGGCTGATATGCTCCCCCTTGAAGATTGAAGGAAACACCATAAGCGTTTTCAGCTTCCCACTGCCGTGCATCACAACAACCGACAGCTTCCCCTCGGGATTGTTTCGGTCCTGTTGCGGAGCGGTCATCATACCGCCGCCGTAAAACCTGCCGTTCATTGTCGGCGCAAGCCATACCTTCTTATAGCTGTACTCCCTGCCGTCAACGTTTATAACCGCATTCGCCGGTCTGAAATGAAACAGCAGACCTTTAACCGCAATAGATGTATAATTTATGGGCTTGTCGGATTTTTCTCTCAGCTCATCGCCCGTTTCACAGCAATATCCGTCAATTCCGTAGCCTATGGCATTGATAAACCGTGAGCTTTTGCCGTTTACCGTTACAATAGGCAGATTTCTGACATATTCATTTATCCTTACAGGCTCACAGCCCTGCTCCTTGCCGAGATCACGCAAAAAATCATTTCCGCTTCCCGTACCGTAATAATACAGCGGATTTTCATAAGGATACCCGTCGCTGTCGTTTATAAAACGGTTAAGCGTACCGTCACCGCCGCACAGCACAATATCGCTTTCGGGCGAAATACTGTCAAAAAATGTGCCGTATCCGCTTATCTGCGTCATATTGCAATATTTCAGTTCATCGTCATTGTATATTTCCGTCAGCTTTTGTGCAAGCTCTGTTCCTTTTCCATTGCAAGATAAAGGATTATACAGTATGTATTTCACGCTCATATATGCCCTCCCCTTAAAACCGCCAGCCCGATTACTTATGATGTTATCGGTCCTTCGGCTCTTTCGGTCTTTTAGTCTTTTGGTCCTTTTGGTATAGTATAACAAATTTAAACGGATTTTGCAATATATTGTTGTAATTTGTCAACACTTTGCATTAAAAATTGTATAAGTTGTTGCTTGTAAGCATCCGTGCCTCGACAGCCATTTGTGCCGTTGCATCTGTGCAATGACAGCCATTTGTGCCGTTGCATCTGTGCATCGACAGCCATTTGTGCCGTTGCATCGTGCAACGGCTTTGTGTGGCTGTCTTTATGCATCCTTGCATAACGACTAAGTGTGGCTGACTTTAAGCATCCATGCTTAAAACTTTGGGCGCACACGCTAAGGCATCCTTGCCTTGCTCGCTCCTCCCGTTGCATCGGTCCTTGTTGTTTTCGCTAATCTTTGCAAAAGAACAATTATCACTTGCCTTGCTCGCTCCTCCCGTTGCACCGAGCCTTTCCATTCCCACAACCATTGTAAAAGGACAAAATACCCTTGCTTCGCACAACGCACTTGCCTCCCTTGTCAAAGGTGAACTTCTGTTGCTTGGCTTGACCAATCCAACTATGGTATGGATTGTAATTGCTCAGAAGTCGTTTTCCTGATTACTTTGCTTCTTTCTCTCGTTTATATTGACAGGTGTATTCATTCGAATAGCGAACCCGAGAAGTGCTGTCCGACAAATAGCCTATCGGTAGCTTGCTATCGTAGCCATAGCTGAATGATATAACAGAAGCGCATTAAGCAAATACTTTTTCTAAAAACAGAAATAACCGCAGTCCGAAAACTGCGGTTATAATTATTCATTTTATTCTACTCAGGCGTTACCGCTTGTGATAAGACCGTTGTAGTATTCAATCTGCTTGTTGATTGAACCGATATTAGCTTCACGCATCTGTGTCCATGACTGACCTGCGTATGTTTCGTTCTGCAGATCGAACAGCGTGTTGCCGAGAATATCCTTGATTATCTGACCTGTTGTTTCGTCAAGACCGTAAGGCTCGTCAACTACAGCGTGGAAATTGTTGATTTCCTTGAAGCTATACATGAAGTCGTACTGTTCATCTGTATACTTCTTGTTCCTCATAATACTTTCCTTTGTTGTAGCCTTAAGATCCTCATCTGTATTGCTCAGACGGCAGCAGTTGATAAATACCGATGCCTGTTTAGCAAATTTTGAACCTGCGGGTACAAGATAGCCGAATGTTGTCATCGAATAATAATATTCATCAGCCTGTGAATCTCTGGGGAAAGGAACAAAGAATATATCAAGAGAATCATCCCTCGTCATTTTCTTTGCGTAGTTTGTAATTATCCATTCACCCATACCCTGGAATGCCGCCGTACCCGAAACGATAGGATCTTCGTCTACGTTTATAACGCCTTCCTGGAACTTTGCAAGACCTTCGCTCTTGAGCGACTGCATAAATGTAGCGGCTCTGTCAACGCTTGCGTTGTTGAAGTTGCTTACCAGCTTACCGTCCTCACCGATCTCTATAAGCGGTACGCCTGTTGAGTCGATTATTGCCTGTGCTGAATATTCGGTAGCACCGTAAAGACCTGTTCTGTTGCCGTCGGTATCCGAGTCGATGAATTTACGGATCACATCGGCCATTGCTTCCCATGTCCACTTGCCTTCATCATAAAGCTCCTTGGGGTCTTCAATACCTATCTGCTCAAATACTCCTCTGTTGTAAATTAGGAAGTAGGATGAAACGTTATAAGCCCAGGGGTAGTAGTAATTCTTGCCGTTCCATTTGTACTTGTTTATATACTGATCAAGACCCGACCACTGAGGAGCAGAAAGATCCATATAGTCGTCAAGAGGTGTGTACATATTCTTTGACATCATGAGCGGGAATGTGCTGTCTGAGTAGTCAACAAGGTCGGGCGATTCGCCG
>ERZ507033.933-NODE-933-length-11873-cov-6.360806_pt1 | contig 11873 bp, 10 predicted proteins | sample MGYA00512874_ERZ507033 | MGnify/ENA metagenome assembly ERZ507033
GTGGGGTTGGAGTCCTTCTGTGCCAGAATTTGCAGGGTGTAGCCCACGCCGCAGGAGAAAATGCCCACATACAGTAGGGGCAGGGCGCAGCTGAGGATGGCGGGCATATCCAGCGGCTCGAAGATGAACGTACAGACCGCAGAAATGATGGCGGCGAACAGGAATTGCAGGCAGCTGAGCTTCACACCGTCACAGTAGGCGGTGAAGTGGTCGATGACCAGAATGTGGACGGCGAAGCACAGGGCGCACACCAGCAGCAGCAGGTCGCCGGGCGCCAGAGAGAAGTCGCCCTTGATGCACAGCAGGTACAGCGCCGCCACGGACAGCACCACGGCGATCCATGTGGGGACGCTCACCTTACGCTTGAAGAACAGACCGAACACGGGTACCAGCACCACATACAGCGCCGTGATGAAGCCCGCCTTACCGGCGTCGGTACCGGCCACCAGACCGGCCTGCTGGAAGTTGGAGGCGATGGCCAGCGCTGCACCGCAGCACAGACCGCCGATCCACAACTGGCGGTTGGCGGCCTTTTTTTCCTCGGCGGAGAGGACGGGCTTGTCCTTTTTCACCCCGTCACGGATCAGAATGACCACCAGCAGCGCCAGCACGGCGATGAAATAGCGGGTGGCGTTGAAGGTAAAGGCGCCAATAGCGTCGGCGCACATATCCTGCGCCACGAAGGCAGTACCCCAGATGAACGCGGCCAGAATGGGGAAGACCACCTGCCGCATCTGATTGTGTTTCATGTCAGTGATGTCCTTTCTCTGTTTACTCTTTCTCTTTCGGTGTGCCGGTGTGCCATTGGAATTTGCGTTCCTGATGATGCAGCAGGCGCGTGATATTCTCCCGGTGGCACCAGATCACCAGCGCGGCGATCAGCACGGCCAACACCGTATAGAGGATGCTCTGGCCGCAGAAGAAAAATGTGCTGATGGGCATGGATACGGCGGCGCAGACGGAGCCGAGGGAGACGTATCGCGTCAGCAGCCACAGCGCGGCGAACAGCCCCCACGCGATCAGAGCCACCCGCCAGTTCAGCAGCCACACCAGCGTGCCGCCGGACAGGATGCCCTTACCGCCCTTGAAGCCGAAGAACACCGGGAACATATGGCCCAGCTCACAGCCCAGACCGCCCAGCAGGACGCCCAGCGCCCAGTCACCGAACAGGTGGTTGAACATGGCGCCGCCCAGCAGACAGGCCACCACGGTCTTGCCCATGTCAAACAGGATCACGCCCAGCGCATACTTGGCGCCGTAGGTGCGGTAGAAGTTGGTCAGTCCGGCGTTGCCGCTGCCGTGCTGGCGCACATCGTCCCGGATGACGAAGTGACTGACCATCACGGAGCCGTTGAGACAGCCCAAAAAATAGCCCAGCAGCAGCAAAATGAGCCATGACAGCAGATAGATGCCCCAAATGCCCTTCAATTCTCATCCTCTCCCTTCTGGCGAATGGTAATGTGGATGGGCGTACCCTCCAAGCCGAACACGCTGCGGATCTGGTTCTCCAGATACCGCTGGTAGGAGAAGTGGAACAGCTTCTTGTCGTTGCAGAAGATCACGAAGTGGGGGGGCTTGACGCCCACCTGCGTCATGTAGTAGATCTTCAGGCGGCGACCCTTGTCCGTGGGGGGCTGCACGCGGGTCTGGGCGTCCGCCAGCACGCTGTTGAGCATACCGGTGGTGATGCGCACGGCGGCCTGATCGTTGACATAGTTGATCAGCTCGAACAGGCGGTTGACCCGCTGACCCGTCAGGGCGGAGATGAACAGGATGGGGGCGTAGGGCATATAGCTCAGGTCCCGGCGGATGTCCTCCCGCATGCGGTCCATGGTCTTGCCGTCCTTTTCCACCAGGTCCCACTTGTTCACCACAATGATGCAGGCCTTTCCGGCGTCGTGGGCCAGGCCCGCCACCTTGGTGTCCTGCTCGGTGACGCCGTCCTGGGCGTCGATCATAATGAGGCACACGTCGCTGCGCTCGATGGCCATGGTGGCCCGGAGGACGCTGTATTTCTCGATGGCGTCGTCCACCTTGGACTTTTTGCGCATACCGGCGGTGTCGATGAAGTTATACTTGCCGGTAGCATTTTCAAAATAGCTGTCGATGGCGTCCCGGGTGGTGCCGGCCACATCGCTGACGATGACCCGCTGCTCCCCCAGGATGCGGTTGGTGAGGCTGGACTTGCCCACGTTGGGCTTGCCGATGATGGCCACCTGGATCACGTCGCTGTCCTCCTCCTCGTCGGTCTCCGGCGGGAAGTATTGCAGGCAGGCGTCCAGCAGGTCGCCGGTGCCGTGGCCGTGGACGGCGGACACGGCGATGGGGTCGCCCAGACCCAGGTTGTAAAACTCATAGAACTCCGGGTCCGTGACGCCGGTGGAGTCCATCTTGTTCACTGCCAGAACGATGGGCTTTTTGGACCGCTGCAGCATTCCGGCCACCTCCTGGTCGGCGGCGGTCATACCGGTCTTGATGTCCGTTACCAGGACGATGACAGTGGCGTTGTCGATGGCGATCTGGGCCTGTTGGCGCATGAAGGCCAGGATCTGGTTGTCGGTGTTGGGCTCGATGCCGCCGGTGTCCACCAGGGTGAACTTGCGGCCGTTCCAGTCGGATTCACCGTAAATGCGGTCCCGGGTGACGCCGGGGGTGTCCTCCACAATGGAAAGACGCCGCCCGATGATCTTGTTAAACAGCATGGACTTGCCCACGTTGGGCCGGCCCACGATGGCAATCAGGGGCTTGGACATAGGGATTTACCTCCTTCTATTTGGATGCGGCGGTCATTCCGCCGCGAACATGGCGTCCACCAGGGCGAAGCCGTCCTCGTCCACCACCTGGACGGGAACGCCCAGCTCCCGGCTCAGACGCTCCACGGTGTAGTCATCCAGAAACACGGTTTCGCCGTGGCGCATCATGTGGATGGGGATCAGCACCCGATCCCCCAGGTCCCGTCCCCGCAGCTGGGCGGAGATATCCTGCCCGGTAAGCAGGCCCGCCACGTCGATGGTGTGGCCGAAGAAGTCGTTTTCCACGGCGATGACCTGCCCCCGCAGCCCGGGATAGTCCGCCTGGGCCCGCTGCACCAGGCCCCGGAGAAACGGAGCCGCCGCCGTGCCGGTGGCGATGGTGAAGGGGGAGAAGCGAACGGGCACGTCCACAGTGGCAAGGCCCGCCAGGAAATCATCCTCCAGAGAGCGCATGAGGCCCACGCCGTTTTCCAGCTGACGGTAGCCCTCGTAATACTCTGCCCGGGGCAGGGGACGGCCTGCCCGCAGGTACAGCTCGTCGGCGCAGAAGAAGCGCCGGGTGCCGAAGCGCTCCAGATTCTCCCGGCCGTATTCGTCGGCGATGTCGATGATCTCGGCGGCGGTGGCCGCATCCACGGGCCGGAGCTTAGCCAGGCCCTGGCGGTATTTGGTGATGCCCACCGGCACCAGGGAGCAGCTGGAAAACTGCATCTCCGTCAGGTCCCGGAGGGTGCGGCGCAGCTGGTCCCCGTCGTTCCAGCCGGGGCAGACCACGATCTGCCCGTTCATCACGATCCCTGCCTTGCAGAAGGCCCGGATATAGTCCAGGGAGCGCAGGGCGTTTTTGTTGCCCAGCATGGTGCAGTGGAGCTGAGGGTCCGTGGTGTGGACGGAGACGTTGATGGGGCTGATGCGCAGGTCGATGATGCGCTGAGCCTCCCGGTCCGTCAGGTTGGTCAGGGTGATGTAGTTCCCCTGGAGGAAGCTGAGCCGGGCGTCGTCGTCCTTGAAATACAGGGTCTTGCGCATACCGGGAGGCATCTGGTCCACGAAGCAGAAGATGCAGTGGTTGGCGCAGGAGCGCATATCGTCCATGAGGACGGTGTCAAAATTCAGGCCCAGGTCCCGGCCCTCGGGCTTGCGCAGGGACACGGTGCGCACGGTACCCGCAGGCTCCCGCAGCTCCAGGCAGCAGTCGGTATCGTAGCCGTAAAAGCGATAGTCCAGCACGTCGATGATCTGGTGCCCGTTGATGGTCAGCAGCTGCTCCCCGGGGGTGATCCCGGCCCGCTCCGCCGGACTGTGCCGGTCCACGGAGGTGATGATGGTGCTCATGTGTTGTTCCTCTTTACCTCAGGCGGCATAATACCGCAGTTTATCCAAACTATTATACCCAAGTTCTGCCGGTTTTGCAAGCACGATTCCGAGTTTTTGGGTAAGGGCAGTGTAGGACTACAAATTTGCGAACTATTTTGTAGTTGACTTCACTACATTTTGCGTGATATACTATAAGAAAATTGGGGGGTTGCTTATGATTAACTGATTCAAAGCCAATATGATCAATGTAGTGCCTGTGGTCATGAACAAATATACCCGGAGCAACGAGATTGCAGAGTATCCCTTTTCCGGTATGATCTCGATTAGAAAGGAAGGTAAATGAAGATGAAAAAGCATTTATTTCCCCTGCTTGCGGCCCTGCTGTGTATGGTGATGCTGATGGGCTGTACGGCCCATGCGGGGCCGGAGTCCAACAAGCTGACGGAGGCGGAGCTTCAGGAGCTCCAGGAGCTGTTTGCCCCGGGCAGCTGGTATGCCCAGGCCTGCACCAGCTACTATGAAGGGGCGGAGGCCGTGAATCTGCGCCGTCTGTTCTACGATGGCATCGGCTACGCGGGACTGATCTATGGACAGTGCTATGTGACCGATCGGGAGCGGGACTGGGTGCTGGAGCAGAAACCTGCGGCAGAGAATTATGGCATTTTCCGGGCGCCCCGGGCGGCCATGGATGACGTTCTCCGGCAGTATTTTGACATCTCCCTGGACGATACCCGGAAAATGGGGCTGGATAACCTGCTCTATTGGGAAGAGGCCGACGCCTGGTACGCCACCCACACGGATACGGGCCTGAATACGGTGACGCTGACCGGTGGTGAGCGCACGGACGATGGCCTGCTGAAGCTATACTATTCCGGCGGCTGTATCACCCTGCGCCCCACGCAGGACGGACAGAGCCCGCAGCCCTATTTCATCGTTTCCAACCAGCCGGAGAGTTGATGCCGGTATCCCGGATATAATAGATATAGTGGTAGATATAGGAAAGGGGAGAGCGATCACGCTCTCCCTTTCTTTTGGTTTACAAAGTCAACCAAAAGAAAGGGTTCCAAGCATCTCTGCTCAGAACCCTGACATTATGGAGGTGACACCCAGATTTGAACTGGGGAATGAGGGTTTTGCAGACCCTTGCCTTACCACTTGGCTATGTCACTTTTTTTGTTCCAAATATAAAGATATTGAGCAGTTTTATTGGGGATTTGCAATAATATTATACCGCATTTCTCCCGTCATGTCAACAAACCCTCATCTGATTTTCCAGAGAAAACCGGGTGCAGGAATGGACTATGCACCCGCGCCCAAAAGGGGGTGCTTAAAACCACAGGCAACATAGAAATATACAAGACACACGTTAGGATGCTGTCCTGCGCACTGCCTTTTGTGACGATTTTTCTCCACAGTTATTCGTCGGAATATGCAAGGAATTTGCTTCCAAATACGATATTCCTGCCTGTTTTCCATTATCATAGTTGCCGCCGCTGTCGTGAAGGTGTAATATATGAGTGTGAGGTGATTTTTTATGCCCGATCGGTATTTATCCGATGTAATCAGCTACCAGAACGACATTGCGCCATATCGTTTTATCCAGATATACTCCGGCGTCGGCAGCGGAAAGAACGGCTGGATACGGAAACTGGCTCAGGAAGGAAAGCGCATCCTTTTGATTACCTCCCGCCAGATCACAGCGGATGCCCAGGCGAAAAAGTTAGGTGCTGACCGCTGGATAGACTTGGATAAACTGTTGGACAGGTCAGAATGGGAATTTGAGTGTCTGTACTCCGATATAACCCGTTGTGTGGTCTGCACCAACTTCGGCTTTGCAAAATTCGTGCGCAATCGTTTCTCCCCGTCAGACAGTCAGACCTATCTTTGGAACAAGTTTGACCTGATTGTCCTGGACGAATGCCATTCGCTGTCCACAGATGCAACCTTTGCAAACGATCCCTTCTATATAGAGAAGTTCATCCGGTTCGCAATCAAGCAGCCCAGCAAGTGCAAATTCATTTTTATGACCGGCACATTGTCTCCTATACAGTGGCTTCTGGATGATCAGGCGCATCGCGTACACCTTGTGGACTATTTCCAGCAGTGCCGCCATGTCACCCCTGAAAGAGTCGATATTGTCTCCGGGAGTTTTGCAAGGCGAAAAATACTGTCCATGCTTTCAGAAGGCAACGATCGAGTGGTCTATTTCGTAAACACCATAAAAAGCATGACAAGCCACATAAGATACTTCACCAATCATGGAATCAGTGAGGATGATATAGGCGTTCTCTATGCAGATAATGCGGATGATATGCATTTTTCGGAAACCCTGGTGAAGAAGAAAGCCGCTGTTATTGAGTCCCTCAAAACAAAAGAGTGTCTGCCTGCCAATGTCCGTATTCTCTTTACCACCTCAAAGGGCAAGGAAGGAATCAACATCAACGACAAGGACATTCCCGCCATGTATTGCGAGAGTCACTATGCGGCGGATTTGGTTCAAATGGCCGGACGTGTCAGAAACGGACTCCGTACCCTCTATATCATTCGCGATGCCGCGCAGACCTGCGACTATCTCTCCAATTTTACAGCGGATATCAACAGGAATTGCGTGGAAGCCGTAAACCAGACCTATCAGGATTACCTGAACAACTACTGCAACAGAAACAGCACAGAACGCGCATTCTCCATCGAAGATCGGCTCATTGCATCCGTTGAAAAAATGTTTTCCTGCATTTGTTACAGCACCATATCCCGACGATTTGAAGTATACGAGGGAAGAATACACGGAATCCAGGAATATACAAGGGGTGTTCGCGACTTTTCCGAATACATTAAGCATTGGTCAGACCCGGTCAACCAGGCAGGTGATTGCGGCAGTCAGTTGTTTAAGCAGTGGTTTCCATACTCCACCATCTATCTGTATGGCGGTTCTGCTCCGTCCGATGACGAAGTAGCTGAAATTGTGGAAAATTATCTGATTTTGCACGACTATTTGAACCGTCAGATCCAACGAGGGGATGCAGAGGCGATCAGAAACTTTATCAATCGCCGCCTTGAACCATATGGAAATAGAATTGCGGGTATGTCGCTTCCGATACGCAACTTGGGAGCAGCATTAAAGCATATCGGGTTTCAGCTTGCCAGATGTGGGCGAAACGGTTCCGGTCAGATTATAATCACCCGCCAGGAAACCGGGGAATCAGTTGTGCCGGATGGGATAGAAATTGACTTATAAAGGAAATCCAACTTTTCACGTTTTTGTTCCCATTGTGAAACCAAAGCAAAGAAAAAGTGAATTATTCCGGACGGGTATAGCAGCGACAGCGTGCTATATCCGGGAGGAAGGGACAAGGAATTTCATTTCATTCTTGTATTCGGAGCGCAGAATGCGAGAATGAAAAAAATTACGCAGTCCGGGCGTCAGCCTCCGATGAGCCAGGGGCGAAAGCTATATAAGACATCATACAAAGTGTGAGCCACGGGTATAAAATGTCCTCGTGGCCCTTATCTTTTATCCCTTGAGCCAGACGGATAAGCTCGTTTTATGGACGAAAAAGCAGGAGGATTGATTCTGAAAAGGACTTGAAAAATGTGTATACGCCACTAGCTATCTATATATTTTTGCAAAACCTCTTTAACTTGCAGGTAAAATATTGTATAATTCGGTTGTGCAAATCCGGTTCAGCGTCAAAATATAAAAAGAGAAGACTGCATATAAAAAGGGAGGCCGACAAATGAGCAATATTGAGTACCTATACAGATACACTTCTCTTGAAAGCCTTGCGTTAATATTAAAGTCCAGACAAATTCGCCTTAATCCCCTGGATAAGATGGATGACTTGCAGGAACAGAAAACAGCTGATGTGGAGAACTTGGGAAAATTTGTGTTTATCAGTTCTTGGACAGAAGAATCTGATGAGAGCATTCCAATGTGGAGAATGTACACCGATCCGAGAGCGGGAGTCCGAATCAAAATGAGGAAGAATCCATTTGTGTGGCATGGAACAAAGGGTTCAGATATTGTTGAAAAAACCGGCTTGCAAGCAGCAGATATGAAATCGCTCAACGGAATATTGCCCACATTTTTGGATATGTCAGAGCTGATGGCTAAAGGATACTATTCAGTTCAAGCGTACAATGGAAAAATCCTCGAGCAGGTTACATACACGAATGAGATTGAAAAACTAGAGCCGGTGATTTCTCATATAACAGGCAATAAAATGACATTAGAGTTGGACAAGTTGGGGCGACACAAAAATACATACTGGGCCTTTCAAAAAGAATGGCGGTACATTATGACATTTATTCCTTTCGATTTTAAGTCCGATATGGAAGCAATGGAGTTGAATTTTAATCTGACTGCAAACAGACTACTGCACGGGATTGAGACTCCGCCGTTCAGATTTTATAACCTTGATATTGCATCGGAGGCTTTTGAGGAAATGGAGGTTACCTGTAGCCCGCAAATGTCTGCCGGAAACAGAATACTATTGGATGCACTGGTAGAAAAATACAATCCGCATGCTACAGTTTGCGAAAGCGGTCTTTTAGGCAAGATTTGATACATCTGCGTATTGATTTATTATAACTAAATCGCTCCTTATTAAAAACAGAGGAATTTTCCCCTACGCGTTTCTTCCGGCGGGGTTTGAGGTTGACTGTCTGCTCAATCCGCTGGCGCTCATAGAAGACAAAATTACTACACAAATAATCTGAGTTCAAATGAAAAACAAGCCACGGGGATGCAGCGTCCTCGTGGCCTGTTTGCGTTCAACGGTCTGTTATTGTATCCAGTATATCTTGTTTCTTCTTGGCAAACTCTGCGTCTGTGATCAGCCCGGCATCCAGAAGGTTCTTTAGCTCCGCAATGCGTTCCATAGAAGATTTTCCTAAAGGAATTGTACCCTTTTTCCCGTTTGTCGGTGCCTTTCCTTCTGACAACCGTATGCCGCTTGTTACAAATATTGCAGAAAAAAGCGATAATGCCAAAATGAAAGTGCTGGTAAGATATATGTCAATCATCGCTATCTTGATTGCTGCCGACATGATCATAGCGGCTACGGATACCCCGCAGAGGAACTGGATGCGTCTAAATCGTAGCGTTACTGAATACGCGGCAAATGATAAAACTGCCAAAAGTTCTGGGACAACGTATATAAACCGGAAATCTCTCCCAAATACAATGATAACAGTTACAGTTGAAATCAATGCCGAAAGTATGAATGTACAAGAACCAATAAACTCTATAGTAGGCCTTTTCAGAAGGATACCGGCCCCTATTGCAATGCAGCCAACAAAGCGAACGATCCCTGCCAAATCTGACGGATCCCTCTGCGCTCAAATTGGCAGGTAAAGCCATTCTTTTGCATCATTCTACCCCCTTATCCCAAATCAAGTGTATAATCCGAAAGCGCCTCCCAATGGAAGGAAAATCCGGTATCTGTAAATTGCAGCAATTTAGGCTCATCCTCTTTTATCCAAGTATAGTCGTACATATCCAGCATAGCCAACATGCCTCCCAAAATCTCCGGACGAATTTTCATCTCGTTGATCACATTGGCGAGGTCGGGCGCACTTATATCTACCTCAGATGGAGTAATTGTCCCTTTGATTGAACTCATAGAAGCGAATTTGCGCATCAGCGCACTGAATGCATCACCTTCAGGCAGGACGTATTTCTCCAAATCATTAAGCCGCTGCCTATATTCATCGTCACTCAGCGTAAAGTCACCAAATAGCTGATACGTATACTTAAATCGGTTGTCTTCATCGCCGGTGTCCAGCGCGTTGCTAAGATTTGTCATCATATTGCAAATGTCCCTATAAGCGTAATCTGCCTCATAGCCATTTTGGGATGCATAGGCAAGCGCGTTATCATAACCGCTTTTTGTATGCTCTGCGGTAACATTCATCTCTTTCGGCTCACCCTCTGTCAAGCCACATACACTACAGGTTTTGGGGCGATCTACAGTGGCTTCTTCCCACTTGTGACCTATTGCTTCGCCTTTTGTTTCCCCGCATTTAGTGCAGGTTTTCGGTTTTGTGCAAGTGGCTTCCACCCACTCATGACGGCATTCGCACGCAGTCAGCAGGAGTAACGTCCCCGCGCAGAGTATTGCTGTCAGGATTTTTCCTATCTTTTTCATATTCTCTCCTCACCGTATCATGTATTTTGGATACCGCTCACATTATAGTCTTTTTAGCGACTATAGTCAATACCGCAAGCACATTCTAAGATAAATACAACATCTTATGGAGGAATGTGCATGATAAGCTATGCCGCCTTTTGGAACACACTGAAAGCATCCAAGGAATCTACTTACTCACTAATCAAAAATCATCACATTTCCAGCTCTACGATCGATAAGCTGCGTAAGAATAAGCCTTTAAATACAACAACGATCAATGACCTATGCCGTATTCTGGACTGCCAAGTACAAGATATTATGACATATACCCCCTCGAGCGACGATCAAATACTATAGCCGCAAACCCCACACCTGACGATAACCCATATATAACGGGGATTCCAGGAAATTATCGTGTTTAACGCAATTTTTTCCTCGCCCGTATCAGCGTACTCTTACTGATCCCCGTCAGCTCCTCAACTTGTTTACAAAGCCTCCCCCCAACAGCAAAGGGAGAGTACCCACGCTCCCCCTTTTTGCATATTTAGTTGACCTTAATAACCTTTTGCTTCTGGCCCAGCAGGTTGACCGGACTGAACGCCGTATGCTGCAGCTGCAGAAAGCCATCGTCTATTTCGGTATAGCGCTTGGTCATCCGCAAGTCACTGTGTCCCATCTGCTTTTGCAGTGTGAACAGGTCTCCGCCATTTTGGAGATACAGCGTGGCAAAACTATGCCTCAACTGATACGGCGTGATTTTGACGCCGCTCAGGCGGCTGACCTTAGCAAAGTCTTTGTCCAGATAGGTCGTGGTCAGGCGGCTGCCCTCGTAATTAGGAAACAGCCAATTCTCCCACTCCTCCGGCTTCATGCGGATGAAAGTTGCGACAGCCTTTGCCGTCTGCGGGCTTAGATACAGCAGCCGCTCACGTCTCGTTTTTGCCACGGTCTTACTGACTCTCAGCGTATGCTCCATCGCATTGAAATCGCTGTCCCGCAATCCAAGCAATTCTTTTGTGCGGATGCCGCAATCCATCATCACCAGCACAATGGTATACGTTCTCATCCCTGTATAGCTCTTTCTATCCAGGCAATTCATAAAGCGCTGCAAATCACTTACGGAAACCGGCTTGATGTTCCCCTCATCGCGGCGCTTTTTCAGCTCGTTGGCCGTGATAGGATTTTTCGGAATATACTCCTGCCGCACCATCCAGTTGAAAAAGGCGCTGATGTACTGGTACGGTTTGTTATAGCGTGCAGGGCTGGTATCAGGTATCGCGGCAAAAAAGGCCAGTGTGTCCTGCTCCAGGAGAGAGTATTCCGTGCTGTTCCTGCTGCCGCAGACAAAACGCTCCAGCTGGGCTTGATAGTCATGCATCGTCTCATCACTGAGCATTTGCGCCTGTTTGACAGCAAGAAACTCCTTCGCCGCAGCCTCCAGTGTAGGGCGTTCCTTCGCTTCGACGATTTTCCGCATTCTCATGGGATGCTCCTTTCTGCAAACCCTCATTCAAGAATGGATTTTCGGGGAAAGCTCAGAGCCTCTCCATTGCAATTATGCAACTTTTCAGCGCAAAAAAGAAAGGGTTCCAAGCATCTCTGCTCAGAACCCTGACATTATGGAGGTGACACCCAGATTTGAACTGGGGAATGAGGGTTTTGCAGACCCTTGCCT
>ERZ507033.939-NODE-939-length-11855-cov-3.089661_pt1 | contig 11855 bp, 9 predicted proteins | sample MGYA00512874_ERZ507033 | MGnify/ENA metagenome assembly ERZ507033
CGACGCTCTTCCGATCTTGTACGGCGAGCCGCCGGCGGAGATCGTCGACATCGAGCCGGAGAATTTGCAGGCGGTCTTGCAGGGAATGCGCGACCTGGTCGTGTCGGGCAGCGTGGCGTATTATTTCAAGGACTGCGTGGTGGACGCCGCCGCCAAGACCGGCACGGCGCAGACCGGCGGCAAGGTCAGCAACGGCGTGTTCGTGGCGTTCGCGCCCTACGACGATCCGCAGATCGCGCTGGCGGTGGTGATCGAAAAGGGCGGCAGCGGCGGCGCGCTGGCCTCGACCGCGGTGCAGATCCTCAACGCCTACTTCACCTCGGTGGACGAGGCGAAGGCGGTCGTGGGCGAAAATATGCTCATCCAGTAAAAGACGGAAGCGGTCTCCCGTAAGGGAGGCCGCTTCTTTGCGTGCGCTTTAATTTTTCTGCTTGCGGATATCGTCGCCGAAGAAGGGGAGAATGCGGTAGGCGCCCTCGATGCGCGAGAGGATGTTCGCGCCGTAGCGGCGCGAGAGCTCGGCGGGGGAGAGGTTGGTGGAGATGATGGTCTTTTTGTTCGTCATCAAACGCGTGTTGACGATCTGGTAGAAGGCGCTGCGGACGAACTCGGTGGTCAGCTCGGTGCCGAGATCGTCGATGATGAGCAGGTCGCAGCGGAGAAGGCGGGAGACGTCCTCGTCCGCGCCGCCGGTCTCGTCGCGGGAGAATTTCTGCGCCTCGAAGCGCTCGAAGATGTGGGCGGCGGTGTCGTAGACAACGGAGTGACCCGTTTCGCTGACGACGCGTGCGATGCAGGCGGAGAGGAAGGTCTTGCCCAGCCCGGGATCGCCCGAGAGCAGAAGATTGCCGCTGCGGGGGGAAAATTCGTAGGCATAGTCGCGGCAGGCGTCGTAGATGCGCTCCATGTTCGAGCGGGGGGAAATGTCCTGATCAAGGGGGGCGTAGGGGGAGTAGACGTCAAAGGAGAAGGTCTCGAAGCTCTGCGTGCCGAGGTCGAGGAGCCGGGAGAGCTCCTCGAGCTGGACGCGGGCATAGTAGTCGTTCAGGCAGGAGCAGACCTCGCTGCCGCGCCAGCCGGTGTCGCCGCAGAGGGGACAGTTGGGCTTATCCTCGAGGTAGTCGGCGGGATAGCCGTGGGCGACGAGCAGCTCGGCGCGCTCGCGCTGGAGGGCGAGGTTTTCCTCCTTGAGCGCCTCGATGGCGGGGCGGGGGTCCGTGCCGCGGCGCAGGGCGGAGGAAATGAGCTTGGACATGGTCTCGCGCAGGGCGGCGTCGATCTCTGCGATGCGGGGGACGGCGGCATAGACCGCGCGCTCGCGCGCGTGCAGCGCGTCGGCGCGGCGCTGCTTCGCCTCCTCAAAGCGGACCATCGCGCGGCGCATGAGCTTTCCGTCGTAGGACATGAGATCCCCTCCCTTACAGGTATTGCTTCATCCAGTCGTTCTTGCCGCCGGACGGTTTTTCTTCTTTCGGCGCGGCGTTTTCCGCCGCAGTCTCCGCGGGGGTGTGAAGCCCCTTTTCGTGCCAGCGCTTCAGGATGCCGTTGCAGTACGCCCACTTGAATTCATGGCAGCGCAGGACGGTCTTATCATACGCGAGGGCGACGGTCTCGGCGGGGAAGCCCATGTCCACCCAGGCGGCGAGGTATTTCTCCTCGCTCGGGGAGGGCTTGCGTTCGCCGAGCTGAAGGACTGCCATGTAGGCGGGGTACTTCTGCTCGCGCGCGTGGAGGGCGTTGAGGTAGTCGTTTGCGCTGGTCGAGGAAAGGAGGCCCTTTCTCGCCCAGACGTAGCCCTCCTGCTCGATCCGGCGCATGGTGGGCAGCCGCCCCGCGCCGTACTGCGCGGCATGGCGGGCGATGCAGTGGTTGACGAGGAGAAAGAGCACGTCGGCGGGCAGGCCGAGGTCCTCGTAAAGCCCGAGGAGCTTGCCGACGGACGGTGTGGAGAGCGGGCCGAGCTTGCGCTCGACCTCGCGCAGAAGCGCGGAAAAGCTCGCGTCCTGCTCTAACTTGCGGGCGACGTCCTCGCGCGAATAGGCGGGGCGCTCGGCGGTGGGCGCGGGGACGGGCGAGGGAGTGGGCTCCTCCGGCTTCGGGGCGCTGACGAGTCCCATGCGGGCAAGGGCGGCCTCGGCGCGCGAGCGGCGCGCCTCGTCCCATTTGAGCTCGGCGCGGAGCGTTTCGGGGGAGGCGCTGCCGCGGTTTTTGAGCAGGCACAGGTAGAGCAGGGCGGCGTCGCCGTCTCCGCCGTCGATCAGGCGGCGCGTCACGGCGGCGGACAGGGTGATATTCTCCTGCTCGCTCAGGTGCAGAACATAGCCGGCCATAGCGCGCCTCCCTTCGTTCGATCATAAGTCCCTTTATTTTACACGAAGCGGAGCGATTCGTAAATAGGAAGATCGGGGAAATGAAAATTTTCCCGATTCCCTGACAAAATTCGCGCGGCTTTGCGTACCGCCGCTTTTAGAATGGGGACAAGGATGCGGGGAGACCGCGATAGGAGGGGACGCCATGGAGATCATGCACAAGGGAATGTGGACGGGCCGGCGCGTGCTGTATCTGAGCGTGGACGCGATCCGCGCGAATCCCGATCAGCCGCGGAAATACTTTGAGCCGGAGGCGCTGCGCGAGTTGGCGGAGAGCATCGGGCGCTACGGCATTTTGCAGCCGCTGACCGTGCGGCGCGGGGAGGACGGCTACGAGCTGATCGCGGGAGAGCGGCGGCTGCGGGCGGCGAAGCTCGCGGGTCTGCGGAAGGTGCCGTGCCTTGCGGTGCGGTCGGACGAGGAGGAGTCGGCGCTGCTCTCGCTGATCGAAAATTTGCAGAGGCAGGACCTGCACTACATGGAGGAGGCCGCCGCCATCGCAAAGCTCATCGCGGTCTACGGCCTGTCGCAGGAGCAGGCGGCGGAGAGGCTGGGCAAGTCGCAGAGCGCGGTGGCGAACAAGCTGAGGCTGCTGCGGCTCTCGCCTGCGTGCGTGGCGCTGCTGCGCGAGGGGGGGCTTTCCGAGCGGCACGCGCGCGCCCTGCTGCGATTGAGCGACGAGAACGAGCGTCTGGCGGCGCTGCGCGTCATCGTAGAGCGTGGCTGCAACGTGGCGCAGGCGGAGGCGTACATCGAGTCGGTTTTGCAGCGCGCGGCGGTCACGCCGCCGCGGCGGAGGCCGACGTTCATCGTGAAGGACGTGCGGCTGTTTCTCAACACCATCCGGCGGAGCATGGGCATCATGCAGCGCGCGGGGGTGGACGCGGCGTACGAGCGGGAGGACACGGACGAGGAGATCCGGCTGACCATCCGCATCCCGCGCACGGGGGCTGCCAAAACAGCGTAAAAATTGTAACCAAATCGTTACTCTTTTTCGCAAAATCTATGCTATACTGCAATAGACTGGCTGTGGTATACACAGCGGGATATTGATTCGGAACAGCAGGAGGGTGCCGGAATGGAAGAAAACCTGGGTGCCTTTGAGGAAAAGAGAAACGAGGCCGCGGAGACGGCGGAGAGCGCCGGCAAGGGCGGCAAGCATTTGGCGAAGGGCGGCAAAAGAGGATGGGCCATTGCCGGTATCGCGCTCGGCGTGCTGGCCGCGGCGTATCTGGGGCTGTGCGCCTACGCGGCGCTGAGCGGGACCATCTATCCCAACACGACGGTCGGCGGCGTGAACTACGGCGGCATGACCGAGGAACAGGCGGCGGCGGAGCTGACGCGGCGGGTCATTGACGCGCAGAGCGCGCGGCTCGACTTTGCCGTGATGGAGGGAGACAGCTGCGAGGTGATCGCGGGTGTGGCGCTGGGCGATATTCCGGCGGACATCGACTGCCGGAAGGCCGCGGATACGCTGGCGCGGGTGCACAGCGCGAGGGGCGACGGCTTTTTCAAGAGCGGCGCGGGCTTCCTTTTCTCGCTTTTTACCGAGCATGAGGAGAGCATCGTATCCGAGGAGCCGTTTTGCGCGGCGGCGGAGCCGGTGCTGGATGCGCTGGAGTGCGAGCCGGTGGAGTTTGCCATCGCTCTGACGGCCGAGAGTGCGATCAGCGTGACCAAAAGCAGGGACGGCCGCCATATCCCGGACCGGGAGCAGGCGCGGCGTGTGATCGGCGACGCGCTGCGCGGCGCATACCTTGGCGGCGGCTGCCCGCTCCAGGTGACGCTGTACGGCGATCGGGACGAGGAGGCGGTCTACGAGGCCATACCCGCGCAGGCGGTCGATCTGGCGGAGGAGCGGGAAAAGCTCGTGGGCGAGAAGGTCAACGCGAGCTACGACATAGAAAATGAGAAGATCATCCCGAGCCATGCGGGGGTGAGCTTTACGCTCGCCGACTTGCAGAGCGCTTACGACGCGGCGGCGCCGGGGGAGACCTTCACCGTCCGGGCGACGGTCGAGCGGCCGGAGGTCACGACCGAGCAGCTGGAGGCGGGACTGTTCCGCGACGAGCTGAGCAGCTACACCACGCGCGTCGGCGGCGCGCCGGGGCGGCACAAGAACGTGAAGCTGACGGCGGAGCGCATCACGGGCTACATCCTCAACGCGGGCGACACGATGAAGTACGGCCCGCTGGTGACGCCGTTCACGGCGGAAAACGGCTATTCGCCCGCGCCGGGCTATCTCAACGGCAAGACCGTGGACATGATCGGCGGCGGCGCGTGCCAGGCGAGCTCGACGCTCTACGCGGCGGTGCTGTACGCGAACCTTGAGATCGTGCAGCGCGTGAACCACGGCTACGCCTCCGACTACATCGGCCTTGGATTGGACGCGACGGTGGCGAGCGGCGGACCGGAGTTTGAGTTCCGCAACAATACGCTCTACCCCATCAAGGTGCAGGCGGACTTTTTCACGAAGGATAAAAAGGACTACATCAAGATCACCCTTCTCGGCACCAAGACCGACGACCATTATGTGAAGATCGTGACGGAGCTCATCAGCACGACGCCCTACGAGGAGGAGCTTGTCGAGACCGACACGCTCGCGCCGGGCGAGCAGAAGGTGGAGCAGACGCCGTATACCGGCTATGTGGTCAAGACCTACCGCAATGTGTACGCGGGCGACGGGACGCTGCTTTCCTCGACCTATGAGGCGACGAGCCGCTACAAGAGCCGCAACCGCATCATTCTCGTCGGCAAGGCGGCGGATCCGACGGTCGACCTGAATGTGCCGGCAATGGATCCGACGGTGCCGGGGAGCGACCCGGGCGTGCCGACGACGGACCCGGGCGCAACGATGACGGACCCGGGCGTGCCGGATGTCGATCCGACGCAGACGCCGGCGATACCGGAGACGCCGCAGATGTCCGAGACGGCGCCGGCGGCATAAGAGAAAAAGAAAGGAGTCCTCCGCTGCCGCGGAGGGCGCCTTTTGATAAAATGCACAAGTTTTCCGAGAGAACTTGTGCATTTTTGTAAATGTGTTCAATTTTGTGAAAGTATGTTTTCAAAATTAGTGGTAAGACGCAAAGAAAATGCATAAATTCCTGCAAAAAATCGGCAAATGGCTTGCTTTTATGAAAGAGCGGGTGTACAATGAATGAACTGACAGAAGATCGGGAAATCGGGAAATAAAATCAACAATTATAATATTTTGAGAGGGGTTTTTTATCATGGCTAAGTTCAAGGTTTATTACACCATCGAGCTCAATGAGATCGCGACGCATATCTTCGAGTCCAACGACTTCGAGGTGAAGCTGTGCAGCCACAACGACGAGGAGACCTACGTCAAGGAGCTCGCCGCGTTCCAGCCCGACGCCATCATGTGCCGCACCGAGCCCATCACCGCCAAGATGATGGATACCTGCACCAACCTCAAGGTCATCGGCAAGCAGGGCGCCGGCCTCGACAACATCGACATGGATCATGCCCACGCCAAGGACATTACCGTCGTCTACGCGCCCGCCGGCAACGCCAACGCCGTCGCCGAGCACGCCGTGATGCTGATGCTCATGTGCGCCAAGCGCTTCACCTATGTTGACCGCCAGTTCCGCGGCGGCAACTTCCTCGTCCGCATGGACATGGAGCACACCTACGAGCTGGGCGGCAAGACCCTCGGCATGATCGGCTGCGGCCGCATCTCCCAGCTTGCCATGAAGAAGTGCAAGTACGGCTTCGGCATGAAGGTCATCGGCTACGACCCGTACATGACGCAGGAGAAGATCGGCGACCTGTGCGAGCTGAAGGAGACCGCGAAGGAGGTCTGGGAGCAGGCTGATTTCGTGTCCGTGCATCTGCCCGTCGTTCCCTCCACCGAGCACTCCATCGGCCGTGAGCAGTTCAGCTGGATGAAGCCCACCGCTTCCTTCATCAACTGCGCGCGCGGCGCTCTCATCAAAGAGAACGAGCTGGTCGAGTGCCTGCAGGACGGCACCCTGTTCCAGGCCGGTCTGGATGTCTTTGAACATGAGCCCATTCAGGAGTCCAGCCGTGCGCTGTTCGATCTCGACAACGTGATCATGACCCCGCACATGGCCGCTACCACCGAGCAGAGCGTGCTCAACTGCTGCACTTCCGTCGCCAACGACATCGTTGCCGTCTGCAACGGTCAGGAGCCGCAGGTCAAGGCCCAGAAGCCCAAGTTCTAAGCCCATCCCGTTTGTACATAAGGAAGCAGGTGGCCCAATCGGGCTGCCTGCTTCCTTTGCTGTGCGGTGTGTGCCGCCCTTTTCCGATTGGGCAAAAGGGCAAGAAAACAGACGTTTTTCTGCCGTTTTGCTGAATTTGCGGAAAAAGTGCCGTAGGGACTGGAATGTACCAAATGTTTGTGATACAATCGGCACCAATAGGACAAAACGGGACGACCCGATTTGTGTCCGGGGAGGCAGAAATGGAAGAAAATCCGATTTTGAAGGCTTCACTCTCGATGGCGAGCGATATTCCGCTGTACGCGCAGCTGACCGGCATCATCAAGAACACCATCACGTCCGGTACGCTGCGAGTGGGCGATCTGCTGCCGAGCGAGGCGGAGCTTTGCGATAAATTCGAGATCAGCCGCAACACCGTGCGGCAGGCCATCGGCTCGCTGGAGGAGGCCGGCTTCGTCGTGCGCAAGCGCGGCAAGGGCACCTTCGTCGCCGATCCGAGCACGCGGCGCAAGGGCGTGCAGTATTCGTTCACGACGGAGATCTCGTCGATGGGCAAGCACCCCTCGTCCACGCTGGTGAGCTTTGATATCATCGACCCTGCGCCGAAGATCAAGCGTCTGATGGCGCTGGAGGACGGCGTGAAGGTCTACTGCTTCACGCGCGTGCGCAACGTGGACAACGAGCCGCTGATTTTGGAGACCTCGTACTATCCGCAGCACATCTATCCGAATCTGACGCGCGAGATGCTGGAAACGCACAGCTTTTACAGCCTGCTCTACCACGTCGGCGTGGTGCCGTTCGCGGCGGAGGACAGCTATGAGGCGGTAACGCTCGGCGAGTACGAGGCGAAGCTGCTCGGCTGCGTGCCGGGGGCGGCGGCCTTCCACCATCAGCGGCGCACGACGATGGAGAACGGTCTGGTGTACGAGTGTACGTCGAGCTATATGCGCGGCGACCGCGTGCGGCTGGACGTGTGCTTCCAGAAGAGCGGCACGAGCTTCACGAGAGTGGTGGACTGAGAAGTGAAAAAAAGACTCCCTTTTAAGTTAATGGTTGCTGGGCAGATTGCCTGTCCAAACTACCATGATATATTTCGAAAGGAGTTGTCCGTATGAGAAAGAAAGTAGCTATCACTATGGCAGTTGCGATCATCGTTCTGACGGCAGGCGTGATTATTTTGAGAGGGAAAATGCCTTATAAAGATTTGAAAGCCTCCGATATTGTTTCCGCAACAGTCTATTTCTTTCCGCCCGATAAGACAGTCCAAATTACAGATGTAGAAGAACTTGTTTCATATCTCGGCGAGGTTACCATCTATAATGAAGATCATTCATATAACGACTATTGCGGTCAAACGGTCTTGTTCACGCTAACAATGGCTGATGGGGCTCAGGAAAAAATTACAGCATTCAATCCGTTTGTCATAATCAACGGCGTAGGATATAAGGCAAAATACGAACCGTGTGAGAGGCTTAGCCGCTATGCAAATCAATTACTGAGCGCTGGATAAAAACTATGATATCGTGGTCAAAGAACAGACTAGCAACTTTTGAACTGGCAAATTGAAAACTATACGCCGCATAACAAGAGCAAGGTGCAACTGAGGCTTGCTCTTGTTTATTTTCCGGCGGATGAACTAAGTCTACATGGACGTCGGCTGCCTAAGCAGCAGCAACCATTATCTTAAAAGGGAGAAAAAAGAAAGCGGCGGGGGACTGCCGCTTTCTTTTCTGCCGGTCGGGCGGTAGCAAACGTATGGAATATTTCAAATTCCTTGTACTATCCATTCGTGAAAAGGCTGTGAAAACCAGCAAAAATGCAACTTTTTTTCGTCATGTGTTTTGTGCAAAAGGGGGTACACAAAGCTTCCGGCCTGTGTTACGATAGGCTTACGAGCGAGGCGGCGCGCCGCCGGAATACCCGAACGGGGATATTAGGAGGAAACTCAGCTATGGCGATCAAAGTCGGCATCAACGGCTTCGGCCGAATCGGACGTGTCGTCCTGCGCATCATGATGGAGCGTCCGGAGACGTTTGACATCTGCGGCATCAATCTCCGCAAGGCGGACGTGGATTACATGGTCTATATGATCAAGTACGATTCCGTGTTCCGTCAGTTCATCGGCACGGTGGAGCGTGAGGACCAGAACCTCATCGTCAACGGCCACAAGATCCGCGTGTTCAGCGAGGCGGACGCCGCCATGATCCCCTGGGAGAGCTGCGGCGCGGAATACGTCATCGAATCCACCGGCGCGTACAACAACACCGAGAAGGCGTCCCGCCACTTCAAGGGCGGCGCGAAGAAGGTCATCATCACCGCGCCCGCCAAGGACGAGGCGACCCCGACCTTCGTCATGGGCGTGAACCATATGCTCTACCGCAGTGATATGCGCGTGGTGTCCAACGCGAGCTGCACCACCAACTGCCTCGCGCCGCTGGCCAAGGTCGTGCATGAGGAGTTCGGCATCGAGCAGAGCCTGATGTCCACCATCCATGCCGCGACGAGCAAGCAGAAGCCCGTCGATTCCCGCGGCGGCAGCGACTGGCGCACGGGCCGCAGCGTGTTCAACAACATCATTCCCTCCTCCACCGGCGCGGCGAAGGCCGTCGGCCGCGTGATCCCCGCGCTCAAGGGCAAGATGACCGGTATGAGCTTCCGCGTGCCGACCTCCGACGTGTCCGTGGTCGACCTGACCGCGCACCTCAAGACCAGCACGACCTATGCCGATATCTGCTATGCCATCCGTCACGCGAGCGAGACCAACATGAAGGGCATCATCGGCTACACCGCCGACCAGGTGGTCTCCGCCGACCTGATCGCCAATCCCTGCCCCTGCATCTTCGACGAGACCGCGGGCATCATGCTCGACGACGACTTCGTCAAGCTCATCGCGTGGTACGACAACGAGTACGGCTACTCCAACATGGTCGTGCGTCTGCTCGAACACATGGTCGCCGTGGACAGCGGCCTGATCGTGCCCGAAAAGCGCGAGGTGCCGCAGGACGCGCCGAGCGGCAAGTAAGCGGCGATCCGATAAAGGAATAGAAAAAGCTCCGTATGGCGAAAGCCATACGGAGCTTTTGCGTAAGAGCGGTTGTGCGCGGGTCAAAGGGGCATGACGCCGTAAAACATCATGTACAGCTCGGCGGCGCCGAGAAGGATCATGCAGAGGATGCCCTTGAGGCCCGGCTTTGGGATGCGCAGCGGCGCGATGAAAAGGAAGGCGAGGAGGGTGAGGCCGACGGCATAGATCACGGCCAGCGCAGAGCCGAGGCGCAGCGGCAGCGCCCAGAAAAGCGGCATGACAAAGGAGGCGGCGGTGACGGGGACGCCAAGGTAGTAATGCCGGTGCTCATTCGTGGCGCTCTGGCGCTCCTCCTCCGTGACATTGAAGTAGGCAAGGCGGATGAGCGCGGCGAGAATATAGAAAAGGACGCTCGCGCGCAGCCACCACTCGCCGCCGCCGAGGGAGGCGCCGATGACGCCGGGGAGCACGCCGAAGCAGACCACGTCGTTGAGCGAGTCGATCTGGATGCCGAAGCGCTTTTCCTGCTCGGTGCGGTTTTTCTTCGTGCGGGCGATGCGGCCGTCGAAGGCGTCCAGCAGGCCCGAGACCATCAGGCACAGCAGGGCGGAATAGGGGCTGCCGTTCATGGCCGCGAGAATGCCGCTGACGCCGAAGGCCAGCGAGAGGTAGGTCGCAAGAACGGTATAGTCGTAAACTCCGATCATGGGCGTTCCTTCATTTCTGAAAAAATTGATGGAATCATTATAGCAAAGGAACGGGGGCTTTGCAAGAAAAGTTAGAGGGGGCTTTGTTAAGCATCTGCAAAGATGTGACGCATGGGGCGGCTCAGGCGCGCAGCCGCTCAAGCACGCGGCGGAAACGCGCCTGATCGTACACGACGGGGACGGGGTAGACGGGGTTGGTCTCGGCGGCGGCCCAGGCCGCCATGCGGGGGAGGTCCTCACCGCGGATGCCGTCGAAGCGGTCGGGGATGCCGAGGGAGGCGTTGAGCGCGCGGATCGCGGCGAGGAAGCCGACGGCGCGCTCCCGCTCCGTGCCGGTGAGGCCGATGAGGGAGCCGAGGCGGGCAAGGCGGGGATGGACGGCTGCGCCGTAGTCCTCGAGCACGACCGGAAGCGTCACGGCGCAGGCGAGGCCGTGGGGAATGCCGTAAAGCCCGCCGAGGGTGTGGGCGATGGCGTGGACGTTGCCGACGCTTGCGCGTGTGAAGGCGCAGCCGGCATCGAAGGAGGCGCGGAGCATCCGCTCGCGCGCGGTGAGGGACTGGCCGTCGCGGCAGGCGACGGGGAGATAACGGAAAATGTCGCGCACGGCGGACTCCGCGAGCGCGCGGGTCTCGCGCGTGTTGTAGTAAAGGCTCAGGTAGGCCTCGACTGCGTGGGTGAGGGCGTCCATGCCCGTCTGCGCGGTGACGGCGGGCGGGAGCGAGAGCGTGAGCGTGGGGTCGAGGACGGCATAGCAGGGGATCAGGCAGAGGTCGCTGACGGCGTATTTACGGTGCTCCTCTCCGGTGACGACGGCGGCGATGGTGGCCTCTGAGCCGGTTCCGGCGGTGGTGGGAACGGCGATAAAGAGCGGGAGCGGGCGGCGGACCTTCAGGAGTCCGCCGAGCTGGGCGACGGTCTTATCGGGGCGGACGACGCGGGCCGCGGCGACCTTTGCCGCGTCGATGGGCGAGCCGCCGCCGAGGACGAGGAAGCTGTCGCAGCCGTCGGCGCGGTACTGCGCAGCGAGCTTCTCAACGGTGGCGACGCTCGGGTCGGGCTCAACGCCGGAAAAGACGGATGGGCGAATGCCGCGCCCCTCGAGCGCGGCGCGCAGGGCGAGGAAGCGCTCGTCCGCGCATTGGCGGCGGCTGGCGACGACGAGGGGGCGCGAGGCGCCCTCGCGCGAAAAGACGTCGGGGAGCTTCAGCAGGCTGCCCGCGCCGCTAAGGACAGTGGGCGTGCGCCACGGCAGGAGCCGCGCGCCGAGGGCGAAGCCGCGCTGGAAGGCGCGGCAGGGGAGAGTCTGGAGCGGCATGGGCCGACCTCACTTTCGTAGGAGATGGATCTATCATAAAGGGGGCTGACCGAATGGTCAACCCCCTGCGGTTTAAGTTTGTATTAAGGCGGTGTTGCCTTAAGCCTGTTCGCTGGTCTCGATGATGCCGTAGCCGCCGCTGTTGCGCGTGTAGACGACGCAGATGGCGTTGTCATCGTCCGTGTTGCGGAAGACGAAGAAGCTGTGGCCCAGAAGATTCATAGATCGGAA
>ERZ507033.948-NODE-948-length-11825-cov-4.978929_pt1 | contig 11825 bp, 11 predicted proteins | sample MGYA00512874_ERZ507033 | MGnify/ENA metagenome assembly ERZ507033
AGATTCCAAAACGGGGAAAACTACCTGTCGAGCAGCGTCATTCAGCAGGTTGACCGTCCAGATCAAAGACTGTTTTTCCGACGAAAAACATAGAAAATGCGCAATGGGGTGTTCCCCTTGCAGATGCATCTGCTCTCCAAATTCAGAAGAAATCTGTGACATCAGCCAGCCATACAGACGATAGGACCACGACTGGGGAATCCGCACATCATTGGGCGAAGATAAAACCAGTTGAATCTGCTGGATCATAAGATACTCACCCCGCAATATCCATAGGGATAAAGCCGACCACGAAAGCGAGCATATTTCATGGTGTGCGGGGAAATGCCATTTTCGGCATCACGCTCATGCTTGTGGTTGCGGAACATTTGTTTCATTTGTTCTGCCGTCCAGCGCAGTCCCTCTTCTTCACCCAGATAGGGGTACGCCAGCGACTTAGCAAAGAACCCGGAGCCGCCGCCCAGGATCAGGTGTGGCTGCTGCGGCAGGTTGACTGCACCGCTCGGCGGGGTGAAGTGCCTGCTATACGTCTGCTCGTAATAAGTATCAAACTGCTGAATGGCCTCCAGAAGGGACTCTTTGGTAATGCGCCCCTTCAGCACCGACTGATCCAGCGTCAGCTTGAAGCGGACCTTAGTGCCGGACGCGGCGCATTCCCGACACATGGGGATGCCGCGATTACTGCCCTTCGCAAAGGAACCGTTCACAAGTGCATCAAATTTTCCGACAAGGACCATCTGTGCATCCGGGATGGGGGCACTGTCGGAAACCTGAATGCCACGGAAAATGCTGTTGACGGCGTCCGGAGCGATGCTTCCATCTTTCAGAGTGCGCAGATGCAGCTGGTTGACATATTTATCTTCCGGAAAGGTGGCCCGGCGGTTTGGTACAAGGCTGTGTCCGGTACTGCGGTCAGCCAATACCGCACTCAGCAGCCATGCAGTACGCAGCGCACCCTTGATGCTGCTGCCGGGAATGTAGGCATGGCCCTGCGCATCACGCTGGAAAGCATGGATCTCTTTCAGCGAGTGCTCCGCATCCAGCGCATCTCCCACCTCGATCTGATAGCGCGTCAGCGTTTTCAGCTCCGCATCGGAAATGCCGCAGTCTTTGGTCAGAAAGGCCCAGAGATTGGACTGCTCGCTAAGCATAAACTGTCCGTACTTGTCCACCAGATCGTGCTCGACTAGAAAACTGAAAAATTTTTGCTCGTCCAGAAAGGAGACTTTACCATTGCGGGTATTGTACATGTATTCTTTTTTGGTATAGCTGCTGCCGTTGCCAACAAACAGAGGTGCCCATACATTCAGAGTAAGGTCAAAGATCTGCAGATGATCCTGCTGAATCATAATGTCACCCCCATAAAGATTGGCTTGGAATAGCGGTATACCGGATGCACATCCGACAAACCAACATCATACAAAGCACCCTGATAACGATTTTGCAGGACAGATCCTGCCGAAAGGGCATACTGCGTTTTTTTCTTCAGTGGAGTTTCCACACGATCGGATGCCATGAAGCCGCTGCGGCGCACCAGCTGGAAGGAGGCACCCTCTAATGCATTATCTAGTTCATCTGTCTGCGGCAGGCTGGTGGTCAGCAGCAGATAGGGTGCGCGGTTGGCAGAAAGTGCACGGCGCAGCCATTTGGTCTGCGCGTCAGAGGGTGTATTTAGACAAAGCTTTTGCACTACATGGAACTTTCCATAACCAGAGCTGACTTTGCCGCCGATGCCGGTAGCGCCCAGCCAATCCAGCAAATACTCCAGATCTTCATCCTGACCATCTTCGGTAAATCCGCAGATGAAATACAGGCCGCAGTCCGGCGCAAAACGGAACAGTCCAACCTGATACGGCATGGTATCCCCCTGCATGGGAACGGCTGCCTTGGTCTGCTCATAGTGGGTGCCAAGACTTTCCGGTTGCTCGTCAGGGGTAAAATGACCTTCATGCAGGCTTCTGGCGTAGCGGTCAAATTCCAACACAGGGATCCAGGCTAGCTTTTTTACCTTTTTACGCAGGGTGGTTTCCACTTCCTCAGTGGATTCCGATGCGGCAATGGGCTTTGGCAGGTAAAACGTTTCGCCATACCAGGGCATTGTATCGCTGAGCAGGAATTTTCCCTGCCGGACCTGCGCACAAAGCTGTTCTAGGGCTTCTTCTCCGTGCTGGACGAGGGTCTCATGGCAGAGGGCAGAAAACAGGGTATCTGCCTGCAGGGTTTCTTCGGAGGTATAAAGTGACAATGCAGAGTCGGCTCCTCCGAAATGAACAGCTGTGTCAAACTGAAGCTTAAACAGAAAATAGTTCATAACTATCCACCTCATCAAAGAGGGATTTCAGGCGGTTGAGATCCACCTGCGCGCCATAGCCTTCCAGCGCAAAGTTTTTCAGGCTGACACGGCCGCTGCCGCGGGAACCATGGCCGCCCAGATAATCCATCTGCAGCAGCTTCATGCCTTTGGCCAGAAGAGAAAGATCTTCCTCGACCTGTGCCGGGTCGGTCACATCGTAAACGATGCTGACACCGAACTTTGCACCGGCGATCACACGTTCGATCTGGCGGGGATTGGCCACGGAGTTGGCACGGGAAATTGCGTTCTCGGTCTTGACCTCGGTCACACCCACATTGGAAAGCTCTTTTGCATTGGACAAAAAGGCATCCGCAAACTGTAGGCGGGAACGACGCACCGGTTCCGAGGAACCGAACAGGCGGAGGATTTGCTCGGGGTCTTTGTCGCAACTTCCGGCTTTTGCCATTGCTTCGATATCCTGATATGTGCTGCGAGCCAGCAGGGTACGCAGCTTGCCTTTCAGACTGCTGCCGGGTACGATGGGATAACCGGTATAGGGGTCACGCACCACCGGGCTGTCCACAGCACCAATGGCAGAAAAGGCAGAGGAACCGCCGATGTGCATACCGGTGCGCACTTCCAGATCGCACCGGATCAGAATTTTTCCATACATATGATTACCCCTCCTTGCCGCCGAAGTAGCGGTGGAAAGCGACCAGCGCTTCCATGTAGTGTGCAAAGCGGATCAGGTCCGCACGGTCGGTGGAAATGCCCTTGAGGTATTCCAGCAGGTTCGTCTGTGCCACAAAGCTTTTTACGGTGTCATCGCGCCCGCACTCATAAGCCACACGCACCCGCATCAGGTTGAGCTTCACGATGCTTTCGGGCAGAAGCTTTTCATCGGTGCGGATGTTTTCCGTATTAAAGATATCCGTCACGAGGCTCAACAGGTTGCGAATTTTGCTGGTGGTCACGGTCTTGCCGCCGCTCATGAGGCTGCGCATAATACGCTCGGCTTCGTCTACATAATCTTCCGGCACCTTTTTCGGCGTGATCTCCGGCGGCAGCTCTTTCTGCTGCCCATAGCTGCTACGGCTGTTATAGCTGCCGGAACTGCTGCGGTTTCCGTTGTAGCTGTTGCTATATCCGCTCCGGCTGTTGTTATAGCCACCGCCGCCATAGCTGCGGCCATTATCATTCCATCCTGCCATCTGTGTCGCCACCCTTTCTGTTCTGATAGACATAAATATAAATTGCGGTGATGAGCTGGTGACGCTGTACGGCATCCAATGCCCAATCCATCATGCTGTGAGAGAATTGCTTGTAGGCTTTGTAATTTGCTGCGCTCTTTTTGGGCGAGAGCCGCGCCAGCAGGTAAGCGTATCGTGCAAGGTTGATGCGGTCGTTTTCTGCTTCCCGCAGCAGTGCCAGAAGATTGTAGAGCATGGCGTTTCCATGCTCGGCGTTATCCTTGCCGAAGAAGCTTTGCAGGCAGCCGACCTTTTCGGTCAGGACCTTTGTGCGGAATACATCCCACGCATAGATATGTCCCTGCTCCGGCTGCACCAGCAGATTGCCCTTTGCATCCCGGACTGCTTTGCGCTCCGGCGTGAACAGTGCCACTGCATTTTTGCCGGGCAGATGCTTGGCGGATTCTTCCAGCGCGGCAGTTTCCTCGGCGGAAAGCCGGATGGGGTAATGGTCATCAAAGATGCCGATGCCTGCGCTGAGGGTCAGTGCCCCGCAGGAAAATGCGGTGAAATTACGCTGGATGCGCTGCGCTGCTTCCAGCACATCGTTCCATGCGCCCACAAGGAATACGTCATCGCCGCCGGCATAGACGATGCTTACATGCAAGCCCTCTAGAATGCCGTTGATGTAGCACTTGAAAAACAGCGACATCTGCCGGGAGAACGCCGAGGTGCGGGACAGGGTAACATAGTGCATCCGTTTGACCGGGTCTTTCTCGTTTTCCTGCTCGAAACCGGAGATGAAGGCATGGCCGAGGTTGTCCACATCCATGCGGCAAACTGCAATGCGGCGCACGCCCTCGGATTGCTCTGCCAGTTTTTCCATACTGTTGTTGGCGGCGTAATCGCCAACATACAGGTTGGTGCTGTAAGTAAGGCCGGTGAACGGTGCATTTTTGGTATATACACGCGCGACCGGCTCGCCGGAAGCCAGCCGTTTGCGGGCAGAGAGCTGATCCGTCAGGGACAGATATTCGCTGTCGCCGTCCAGTGCAGGCAGCGTGCAGTCATCGGCTGCCGAGGGCTGACGGCTTACCACCAGCACGCTCTTGTGCTGAATTTTGTCAGAAAAATCCACAAACAGCCTGCACCACGGGCAAAGCTCGTCCGCAAGGTTGGCACTGGTGCCGCACACCTTGCATTCCCGGCCATCCGGGTAAGCGGCGGTACTGTTCAGCTGCCGCAGATCCTCTGCAGTATAGCGGTGGAATTTGTGCTGTTCCAGCAGCCGGTTCACCCGGCGGAACAGCTCTTTGTAGGGGCTTTTTTCAGCCGGGGTATTGGTCAGGTCGTTGCCGGAGCAGGGTGTCCATGCGTTGGCCAGAAACAGCTGGGTGCCGAACTGCTGTTGCAGCCAGCGGTTGAACTGCCGGTTCCAGCGGGTCAGGGTATCGGCCACGGCGGCGGTGTTGGGCAGCAGCACATAGCAGTGCCCGCCGCCGCTGTAAATCAGGTTGGCACGAGACACGCCGCACCCTGCCAGAAGCTCGTCCAGATAGTGCTCCATGAACAGCTCCAGAAAGAACGACCGGCTGCGCAGGGAGCGCAGGGCGTTTTCGGTGCGGACGGTATAAAGGAACTTCTGGATGCGAGAAAAATCGGCGGTGTAAAGCATAAAAACGCCCTTCCGGCAAAAATCGTTCTTTTGCTCAAAAAGCGTTTTACGCAGGTTGGTGATATGGTTTGCCTGCACATATTCACTGAGGCACGCCGCAATGGCTGCGGTGGTCTTGGCGTGGTCAAACAGGGAAACATCCGGGCTTTCGCCGGTAAAGGTGCTGGACGGAAAACAGCTGAACTGCGTTTCCAGCAGACCCAGCAGCGAGTTGATCCACTCCGGCTGCGGCTGCAGATCCGGCAGGCACTCCTTCAACTTGCGTACAGCATCTGCATAGACGGAAGCGGAAAGCGGCTGCTGCTGCCGTGGCAGCTTCAGGCTGCCGTCCTGCGGCTGCGCGGGCATCGCCCAGCCGGGGTGGGAACCGTTCAGGTGGGTGAACACCGAGTCCAGCGGAAGATCCCGCCGGAAGGAACTGCTTTCGCCTTCGACCTCCCGGCGGTCTGCGGCGGCAGAAAGATCATCTGCCAGATAAACGATATAGGCCGGGGAATCGGCTGGCAGAGCCTTTGCTGCACCGCGCAGCGCGGCGGCGTGGTGGTAGCGCACACAGTCCAGCGCCGGTGCCCAGCCTGCACCGGGCAAAACGCCGTGCAAAAACTGGCAGCCCTGTTCACTGTGGCTGCCGCGCTGCCCACCGGCACGGTACACCGCTTTGCCGGTGTCGTGCAGCAGCCCGCCATAGGTGGACTGCAGGGTGAGAACGTTCAAAATACCATCTCCTTTACAAATTGTGGAAGAGTTGCACAACAAACGAAGAATATAATTGTGTATTTTGTGAGAGATGCTTTAATTTGGCTCTATTATAGCACATTTTGTCGCAATACAAAAGCCATGGCAGAGAAAATGCCGCAGCAGCTCTGTTCATAGAGAAAAAGCCCACGAAAACCGAAAAGTTAAGGCACGCAAAAGAAAAACTCCGCATCTTTTTTTGATGCGGAGTTTTTTGCCCCCTTGCGGGGATAAGTTGAAATAACAAAGGAGTACTAACAATGATGAACAACATGGTTTTCGTCCCCTTGCGGGGATAAGTTGAAATTTCTAAATGTCTTTCAAGCAAGTCCTCAAAAGATGTTTCCGTCCCCTTGCGGGGATAAGTTGAAATTTGCAAGAACTGGTGTGATCAGCGTTCTGAATGCAGTTTCCGTCCCCTTGCGGGGATAAGTTAAAATCTGTTAAAGTTTCTATTAATGACAATGGAAAGATGTTTCCGTCCCCTTGCGGGGATAAGTTGAAATAACACTCCGAAGTTTCATAGGAAGCAGCGCAAGACGTTTCCGTCCCCTTGCGGGGATAAGTTGAAATATAAGGACCAATTCGAAATTCCTGTACCTGTTGAAGAGTTTCCGTCCCCTTGCGGGGATAAGTTGAAATTGTCACGATGGATCTTTCCGGATATGAATGGAAGTAGTTTCCGTCCCCTTGCGGGGATAAGTTGAAATGCAACTCTCACTCAGTTCATCCACGGTGTTAAGATGTTTCCGTCCCCTTGCGGGGATAAGTTGAAATAGCAAAGCTGTTCTAAGAAAAAGAGAAAAATACTTGATTTCAGGGCAGCTTTCACAATTTCAAGACCAATATACCACAACCATACGAAAAATAAAAGAGCATTTTGGCAGGAGGCTGGAAAAGCGGGTGCGAGCCGCCCACCGAAATGGAGAAACAGGCGGCTGAATGGGGGCAGCCGCACCGGGAAGTTCAGGGCGAGCCATAGCGGCGGAAGCCTGCAAAGGCGAAGATGCTGCGCTTCAGGGTGCTGCCGTCCGGGTAGGTGGTCTCCTGACTCTTGCGGCGGGAGCAGGCGGCCAGCGTGGGGATGCCCGCGGCTTCCAGATGCTGAACCACCCGGTACACAAAGGTGCACTCGCCCTGACAGAGCACGGCGTCCGGGTTAAGGTGCAGGATGTGGTCGGCGTATACCGTGGCAAGGGAGTCCAGTGCGGCCTCGTCGGCGGCGGGGTCGATGGCGGGAAACGCAAGATCGACCACCGTGCCGTAGCGCTGCGCCGCCGCCTGCTGCTCGGCGCTCCACAGGGCGTAGGGGTGGTTGGAAAAGTTGATGAACATAGCGTGTACCTCCCGGTTCTTTAAAAAAAGGCTCCCGTCCGCACAAAACGGACGGGAGCGCTGGCGCGGGGCTCACCGCTCGTCGATGCGGTGGCCAACATTGTTGCCGGCCAGAGCGCCGGTAACGCCGCCAACGATGGCGCAGGGGATGGTGCCGGCAATGGCACCGACAGGGCCGCCCACGGCGATGCCGATGGTGGCGCCCTTCACGGCGCCTGCGACGGCACCGGCTGCGGCGCAGCCCAGAGTAGAGATCAGCTCAAACATGTTTTTCACCTCCTTTCACCTACCAAAAGCCCACGGCAAGGGCACAGTTAAGGCAGAAAAAAATAAATCTGCATAAATTTTTTAAGCCATTGTAGCAGCGGCCTTTTTATGGTATGATGCAAATAATGGATCTTATAAAAAGGAGTGTTGCCCTGTGCTAAAGACTTATATCACCACCGTGCCTTTGCAGGGAAAGCTGGACCCTATGCTGTACCAGCGGGAGCGGGCAGAGGCCCCCACGGCCACCTGCTTTCCCATCGTGCAGGTGATGCGGGATACCCTTGAACCCGGGGACACGGTGCAGCTGCTGGCCATCCGGCAGGAAAATGCCGATACCGCCCGCAACTATCAGCGACTGTTGGAAGAGCTGGCGCAGCTGGGCATTGCAGAAGATCAGGTGCACCAGCTCCACCTGCCCGAGGATCAGCGCCCGGAAACACTGATCGGCCTGTGCCGGGATCTGGTGGATGCCCTGCCGCAGGTCACCCGGGTGTATGCCTGCATCACCTACGGCTCCAAGAGCATCCCGGTGGTCACGCTGACCGCGCTTAGCTGCGCCGAAGCCACCCACACCGAGCTGGAGGTGGGCGGCGTCTATTATGGCGAGGTCAAGCGGGAGAACGGAAAGGTGGTGGGTGCGCGGCTTTACGAAATGTCGGCACTGTACCAGCTGGCCGGGCTGGTGGGCACCATGCGGGACAGCAAGACCGCAGAAGAGGTGTTCCGTCAGCTGATCTGGATGAGCCAGCACCGGGAGGACTGAACTGCCATGAAGAATGATAAAGTATGGGATAAGATCGATGCTTCGCCCCTGCTGCAGCTGCCGCCGGAGCAGCGCAAAGCGCTGCACGAGGCAGGGGATGAACAGTTCCGCACCCTCTGGGGAGATTGCTTTGCCGCTGCGCTGACCCTTGGGCAGCCGGTGGACGGCGGGGACTTTTGCCGCATCTTCCTGAATGCGTTTGACTTCTGGGTGCCGAAGCCCGGGCAGACCTTCAGCGCCTATCTGCGCAGCGCCCTGAAGCACCAGAACGCCCATGACGCGCAGCAGGAACAAATGGCGGTGACCGGCTTTGGCCGGGAGACCAACCGCAAGATCAAAAATGCCTTGGCTTATATGGCACAGAACCAGATCACCGAGGAAAAGCTCTGCCACGACCCGGAAAAGGAGCAGCTGGTGGCCGATATTGCTGGGGTCGGGGTCAAGACCCTGCGGGAGGCGCTGCGCAACAAGCAGTCGATCCTCAGCTTGGACGGCACCGACGGCGAGGAGACGGCACTGGAAACGCGGGTCGCCGCCCCTGCGCAAAGCGTGGAGGAGCAGGCGGAGCAGACCGGTGAGCTGCTGGCATGGCTGCACCGCGGCATCGGGCTGATGAGCTTGCAGCAGAAGGAGCAGTACGGCAAGACTGCCGGGCCGCTTTGGAGCAGCGTACTGCTGGGCTTTTTGCGCAACAGGGACGTGCTGCCCCCGGCAGAGGATACCCCCGCGCGGCTGGCAAACTGCGATGATCTGCGTCCGCTGGAACAGGACAACTGCCTGTGGGACATCCTGCTGCTGCATAAGTATGTGGCGTTTACCGTTCAGCCGCCCTATGCACCCAAAGCGCTGGAATGCGCCGCGCTCCACGCCCTGCTGGACCCGGAGCGCAACCCGGCGCAGGATAAGACCGTGGCAGAATTTCTTGGTGTGAGCAGGGCGGCGGTGTCACAGCGGCGCAAAACATGGCAGCAAAAACTGGTGCAGATGAAAACGGAACAGGAGGACGGATAAGATGGGACGCGATGTTTTACTTTTATATATGAGCCCGAAAAACCCGAAGTACACGACCCAGACCAACGAGGGCGCGGTGCGGTACCTGATAAAGGAAAAGGAGACCCCGGACTGCATTCTGGCACTGTGCAGCGAGACGGTGCGCAAAAAAGCGGTGGTGGAAATGCCGGACGGCAGCACCTGCACCACGCTGGAATATTTTCGCGATGCGTTGCGCAGGGTGGGCATCCCGGCAGAGCGGCTGGTGGTGATCGAAGTGCCGGACAGCATGGATGACGAAAAAAAGCAGTTTCAGGCCATCTCGCAGCTGCTGGAAAAGATCAACGAAGGGGACACCCTTTCCATCGACCTTTCCGGCGGTATGCGGGACACTGCCATGCTGCTGGTGACCGCTGCCCGCTGTATGCGGGACCTGCGCGGTGTGCAGACCCGCCGGGTGATCTATGCAGAGCTGCGCGGGGAAGAGCCTGTCGCGCACGACCGCACCCAGCTGTATGGTCTGTTCGACTTTATTACCGCCATGGACGCGTTCTTCTCCACCGGCACAGCGCAAAAGCTGGAGGACTATCTGTTGAGCGAGGGTGAAAAAGACCCGGTGCTGTACACGCTGCTGACCCGCATCAACCAGTTCTCGGAAGATCTGGCACTGTGCCGGGTGCGGAAGCTGAGCGACGATTTGAACCAGATCGATCAGGCACTGAAAGAAACGCCCGAGAAGAGCCAGAACCTGACCGACCTGTTCTTCCGGATGCTGAAAGACCGTTTCAGCACCGAGTTTGCAGAGCTGCTTTCCTCCGGCGAAAAGGCGTTGCCTGCACTGGTGAACTGGTGCGCCGGCCACGGGATGTACCAGCAGGCGCTGACCCTGTTGTGCGAGCAGATGCCGGAATATGTCTGCCAGCATCTCTTTGTGCAGCCCACCCCCAAAGGCTGGGACTATCTGGCAGCGCAGATGCAGAACAGGGGCAAGCCGTGGGTGTACCCGCTGTTCCATTTCCATTTCTGCCGGTTGACGCTGTTGCGGCGGGAAAGTCCCTATACAGCAGACCTGCGCCTGACCCGCAGCCGGAACGATGCAGACGGTAATATGCTGTTCCGCGTAGCCGAACCTAAAGAAGTGCACAACTATCTGGATAAGGTACTTGACGCCGAACAGCTGGTCATCGACCCTGCCATCCGCCCGCAGCTGGAGCAGGCTGCCCTGCACTACCAGTGCGTGATGCAGTACCGCAACCAGATCAATCACGCCAGCGCCAACGACCTAGGCTTACAGAGCGAGTGCGTTCGGCCGCTGGATACCGAGCACATTAAAGAGACCCTGCAAAAGATCACCGCCTATCTGAATGAGATCCGCCCCTTGAAGCGGAACGTCCCGCAGGACATCGAGGAAATTCCCGTTGACGCGGCCATCCCCGCCGGAACGCCCGCCCGCTGACCCTAAAACAGAAGAAACCCTGAAAAGCAAAGCCCCTCCGCACTGGTTCATACCAGCAGCGGAGGGGCTTTTTTGTCCCCTTACGGGGATAAATTGTAATCTGACCAGTTCACCAACGACACGCCCGACAAGGTGTTTCCGTCCCCTTGCGGGGAGAACCCTCTCAGTCACGGCTTACGCCGTGCCAGCTCCCCCGATGGGGGAGCTTTTGCAGCTGCCGTTACCCTGTACTAAGCTCTCCCTTCAGGAGAGCTGGCGCGCAGCGCCTGAGAGGGTTTTACGGGGAGAAGTTGTAACTGCATGCACTGCTTCAATAATAAAAAGGGCAAGCGGTAACCGTCCCCTTACGGGGATAAGTTGTAATTTGCGTCCCTTGAACTGGTGAATAACATCTGCACGTTTCCGTCCCCTTGCGGGGATAAGTTGTAATAGCAAACTTCACAGGAAAAGCGCGAAAAATATGCGCAAAACAGGGAAGAACGCATATTACAAGGCTATTATACCTCTTTTTGCCGCAAAAGAAAAGAACGTTTTCAGGAAAAAAGGCCGGATTCCGGGGTGCGAAGCGGAAAGCCCGGCGGGCGGCAAAAGCGCCCGCAGTGCACAAAACCCGCCCGGCGGGGCAGAAAGTGCTCCGGCAGGGCGGGTGTTTTTGGTGCTGCTTTGGGCGGTTTACAGGATGCGCACCCGGATAACGGCGGGGATGCTGCTCAGCTTCTCGCTCAGGCGGGCGTCCACGGCACCGGTGGCGTCCAGCATGGTGTAGGCCATGTTCTTTTTGCTCTTGTTCACCATGTTTTCGATGTTCAGGCCGGCTTCGGTGGTCAGGGCGGTGATCTGGCTGATCATGCCCGGCTCATTCTTGTGGATGATGCAGATGCGCTTGCCGCCGGCGCGGGGCTGGTGCACTTCCGGCAGGTTGACCGAGTGGGTAATGTTGCCGTTGCGCAGGTAATCGCTCAGCTCCTGTGCTGCCATGATGGCGCAGTTGTCCTCGGCTTCCGGGGTGGAAGCGCCAAGGTGCGGGGTGCACACGATGCCGGGACGACCCAGAATGGCCTCGGAGGGGAAGTCGGTCATGTAGCCGGACACCTTGCCGTTGTCCATGGCTTCCAGCAGGG
>ERZ507033.949-NODE-949-length-11816-cov-3.949409_pt1 | contig 11816 bp, 10 predicted proteins | sample MGYA00512874_ERZ507033 | MGnify/ENA metagenome assembly ERZ507033
GCCATATCCAAAATATTGGCGTTGTCCCGCCCGGTGAGTTCCTTGTGCTTTTCGCTGTCCGTCTGCTTTAAGTCCAGCATCACCAGGTCCGTCACTTCCATCAGCTTTTGAAACTTAGAGAAGAACGGCTCCTTGCGGCTGAATGCGGAACCGCAGCTGTCCAGCGTGGTATGCACCCCGTGAGCCTTGGCAATGGAGAAGAACTCCGTTACAAAGTCGATCTGGAGCAGCGGCTCGCCCCCGCTAACGGTGATACCGCCGTTGGGCTGGCCTTTCTTGGTCCAGTAATTGCGATAACGATAAGCCTTATCAAACATCTGCTGTGGGGACAGGCTCATCTTTTCCGCCGCCGGATCCCAAGTCTCCGGGTTGTGGCAATATTTGCAGCGCATATTGCAGCCCTGCAAAAAGAGCACATAGCGCACCCCCGGGCCGTCTACCAGCCCGAAGGTCTCTATGGAATGAATTTTACCGATCATAAGCGATCAGCCGCTTACATTCTGTCGTGGCAGGTACGGGCAATAACATCCATCTGCTGCTCACGGGTCAGGTCAATAAACTTCACGGCGTAACCGGATACACGGATGGTGAAGTTTGCATACTCTTCCTTCTCCGGGTGCTCCATGGCGTCGATCAGCTTCTCTTTACCGAACACATTCACATTCAGGTGATGCGCGCCCTGATCGAAGTAGCCATCCATCACCTGTACCAGGTTGTTGATGCGCTCCTGCTCGTCATGGCCGATAGCGTCCGGGTTGATGGTCTGGGTGTTGGAGATACCGTCCAGTGCCCACTCATAAGGCAGCTTAGCAACGGAGTTCAGAGAGGCCAGCAGGCCGTTCTGCTCTGCGCCGTAAGCCGGGTTTGCACCGGGAGACAGCGGCTCGCCGGCCTTACGGCCGTCAGGCATAGCACCGGTTGCCTTACCATATACCACATTGGAGGTAATGGTCAGGATAGAGGTGGTGGGCTCGGAGTTACGATAGGTGTGGTGCTTCTTGATCTTAGTCAGGAAGGTCTTCAGCAGCCATACAGCGATCTCATCTGCACGGTCGTCATCGTTGCCGTAGCGGGGGAAGTCGCCGGTGGTCTCGTAGTCAACCACAATGCCGTCCTCGTTGCGGATGGTCTTAACCTTAGCGTACTTGATGGCGCTCAGGGAGTCTACCACGTGGGAGAAGCCGGCAATACCGGTGGCAAAGGTTCTGCGTACATCGGTATCGATCAGAGCCATCTCGGCAGCTTCGTAGTAATACTTATCATGCATGTACTGGATCAGGTTCAGCACATTCACATACAGATCAGCCAGCCAGTCCATCATGCGGTCATACTTCTCAATGACCTCATCATAGTCCAGGTACTCGGAAGTGATCGGCTTGTACTCGGGACCAACCTGCTGGCCGGTCTTTACATCCACACCGCCGTTGATGGCGTACAGCAGGCACTTAGCCAGGTTGGCTCTTGCGCCGAAGAACTGCATCTCTTTACCGGTCTGGGTAGCGGATACGCAGCAGCAGATGCTGTAATCGTCGCCCCATACCGGCTTCATCACATCGTCGTTCTCATACTGGATGGAGCTGGTGCGGATAGAAATGTCTGCCGCATACTTCTTAAAGTTCTCAGGCAGAGCGGAGGAATACAGAACAGTCAGGTTCGGCTCCGGAGAGGGACCCATATTCTCCAAAGTGTGCAGGAAACGGTAGTCGTTCTTGGTAACCATGGAACGGCCGTCTACGCCGATACCACCAACTTCCAGGGTAGCCCATACCGGGTCGCCGGAGAACAGCTGGTTGTAAGAGGGAATACGGGCGAACTTCACCATACGGAACTTCATAACCAAGTGGTCGATCAATTCCTGTGCCTCGCTCTCGGTCAAAGTGCCGGCTTCCAGATCTCTCTCAATGTAGATATCCAGGAAAGTGGACACACGACCAACGCTCATCGCAGCACCGTTCTGGGTCTTAATGGCAGCCAGGTAGCCGAAGTACAGCCACTGCACAGCCTCTTTTGCATTCTTTGCGGGCTGAGAAATATCAAAGCCATACTTCTCGGCCATGACTTTCATCTCGCCCAGAGCCTTGATCTGCATAGCCAGCTCTTCTCTCTGACGGATGATGTCGTCAGTCATAGAACCGCTGCCGCAGTTGGCAAAGTCTTCCTTCTTCTGCTCGATCAGGAAGTCGATACCGTACAGAGCCACACGGCGATAATCGCCGACAATACGGCCACGGCCGTAAGTATCCGGCAGACCGGTAATGATCTTGTTGTGGCGAGCCTTCTTCATCTCGGGCGTATATGCGTCAAACACACCCTGGTTATGCGTCTTGCAATACTCGGTGAAGATCTTGTGCAGCTCCGGATCCGGCTCATAGCCGTAAGTGGAGCAAGCCTGCTCCGCCATCTTGATACCGCCATAGGGCATAAAGGCACGCTTCAGGGGCTTGTCGGTCTGCAAACCAACCACAGCCTCCAGATCCTTCAGATCCTCACTGATGTAGCCCGGCTCATGGGCAGTAATGCCGGACACGATCTTCGTGTCCATATCCAAAACGCCGCCCTTGGCGCGCTCTTCTTTTTGCAGACCCTGCAACACGCCCCACAGCTTGTTGGTAGCGTCCGTGGGTCCTGCCAGGAAATGCTCGTCTCCATCATAGGGCTTGTAGTTCTTCTGGATGAAGTCTCTTACATTGACTTCCTCTTTCCAGAGGGAACCGTCAAAGCCATTCCATTGTTCAAAATTGACCATCGTATTACCTCCTACAGTATTTGTTTGCTAAATATGAAAACTAATGACTGGCATAGTTGAAATTGCGAAAACAGACGCAATTTGACGCACCTGTCCGCAAATCGCTAATAATATACAACAAATCGTCTTGAATTTCAACCCAAATTGTATAAGTATTTTGCCCATTCCGGCTAAAGTTTTTGGGAATTTTGACCATTCGTTGTAATCATTACCAGCTTGTACTCATTACAATTTGAATTATAAACGGAAAACGACCTTTTGTCAAGGGGTTTTTTCTGTTTTTTGCAGAACATACCTTGCGGCGGCGCGCGCCATTCTTTGATACTATTTTAACACAATTTGCTGTATTTTCCAAAATTTTTGCACGCTGTTGCGCAATTCTGCACATAGTGTAAATTATTTATGAATTTCGCCGCTGCCAGATTGACAATAAATTATCAATTCGCTATACTGAACTTGCAAGCGGCGAAAAAAATCGCCGAAATTTCAATGAAAAGAGGTAATTTGTTATGGCAAACAGATTTGTATTGAATGAGACCAGTTACCACGGCCCCGGTGCGATTCAGGAGATCGCCGGTGAAGTGAAAGGCCGCGGGTTCAAAAAGTGCTTTGTGTGCTCTGACCCGGACCTGATTAAATTTAATGTAACGAAGAAAGTGACCGATGTGCTGGAGAATGCCGGCATTGACTACGAGATCTACAGCAAAATCAAGGCCAACCCCACGGTGGAGAATGTGCAGACCGGCGTGGCCGCCTTTAAGGCCAGTGGTGCAGACTGCATCATCGCCATTGGCGGCGGCTCCTCTATGGACACCGCCAAAGCCATCGGTATCATCATTGAGAACCCGGAATTCAGCGATGTGATCTCCCTGGATGGCGTGGCGCCCACCACCAAGAAGGCCGTGCCGATCATCGCCGTTCCCACCACTGCCGGTACAGCCGCCGAGGTCACCATCAACTATGTGATCACCGACACGGAGAAAAACCGCAAAATGGTGTGCGTAGATGTGCACGACATTCCCGTAGTGGCCGTTGTGGACCCGGAGATGATGGCATCCATGCCCAAGGGGCTGACCGCCGCCACCGGTATGGACGCACTGACCCACGCCATTGAGGGCTACATTACCAAGGCCGCCTGGGAAATGAGCGATATGTTCCACCTGAAAGCCATTGAGATCATCAGCAAGAACCTGCGCGGTGCCGTAGCCAACACCCCGGAGGGCCGCGAGGGCATGGCACTGGGTCAGTACATTGCCGGTATGGGCTTTTCCAATGTGGGCCTGGGCATTGTGCACTCCATGGCGCACCCGCTGGGCGCTGTGTACGACACCCCCCACGGCGTAGCCAACGCCATTATCCTGCCCACCGTGATGGCCTACAACGCACCTGCCACCGGTGAGAAATACCGGGATATTGCCAAGGCCATGGGCGTTAAGGGCGTGGACGATATGACTCTGGACCAGGCGCGTGCCGCTGCCGTGGACGCTGTCAAGCAGCTGTCCCAGGATGTGGGTATCCCCGCCGACCTGAAAGACATTGTAAAGCCGGAGGATGTGGACTTCCTGGCGCAGAGCGCTTATGACGACGCCTGCCGTCCCGGCAATCCCAGAGACACCAGCGTAGAAGAGATCAAACAGTTGTATCTCTCCCTGATGTAAATCTTTTTTGCAAGACAGCCGCACCGCTTCACCGTGAGCAGTGCGGCTTTTTTTGCGCCCCGGCATTGTATTTCCCGATCATTTATGCTATGCTAAAGGCAATGTGAGGAAGAAAGGTGATCTACATTGACCATTTCTGACGCAATTCGCTATGTTGGCGTCAACGATACAGACATTGATTTGTTTGAAAGCCAGTACCCGGTGCCCCACGGCGTGTCCTACAACAGCTATCTGCTGCTGGACGACAAGATTGCCCTGCTGGACACGGTGGACAAACGCAAATATGACGACTGGGCCGCAAAGGTGGACGCTGTTCTGGACGGGCGCACCCCGGACTACATTGTGGTGCACCACTTAGAGCCGGACCACGCCGGCAGTCTGCAAATGACCATAGAGAAATATCCAGGAGCCACCCTGGTGCTCAGCGCCAAGGCGCTGGCTATGCTGCCCCAGTTTTTTGACCTGCCGGCAGGCACCAAGACCCTGTCAGTGAAAGAGGGCGACACGCTGGAGCTGGGTCACCACACCTTGACCTTTGTGATGGCACCCATGGTGCACTGGCCGGAGGTGATGGTCAGCTACGAACAAACGGAAAAGGTGCTCTTTAGCGCAGACGCCTTTGGCAAATTCGGCGCCGTGGGCACGGACGAGCCTTGGCCAGAGGAAGCCCGCCGCTACTTTATCAACATCGTGGGCAAATACGGTGCGCCGGTACAGACCCTGCTGAAGAAAGCCGCCGCCTTGGATATTGCCACCATTTGCCCGCTGCACGGCCCGGTACTGCAAGGGGACCTGACCCCCTATCTGCACCTGTATAACACTTGGAGCAGCTATCAGCCGGAAACCCGGGGTGTGTTCATTGCCTATGCCTCCATTTACGGCAACACGAAGACGGCTGCTCTGCTGCTGGCGGAGGAACTGAAAAGCCGTGGCGTAACGGTGGAAATCGCGGACTTAAGCCGCACGGATTTGGCACAGGCAGTAGCAAAAGCATTTCAGTACAGCCAAATGGTATGCGCCGCCCCCAGCTATGACGGCGGGGTGTTCCCGGTAATGGCGGACTTCTTGCACCACTTAAAGAGCAAGAGTTACCAAAACCGCACCGTGGCCTTGATTGAAAACGGCAGCTGGGCGCCCAGCGCCGCCCGCACCATGACCGCCCAGTTGGAGGAGATGAAAGCCATCACCCTGCTGTCGGGCCCAGTCACCGTGCGCGCCGCCTTAAAGGACGCAGACCGCACCGCGCTGGCCGCACTGGCAGACGCGCTGGCGCAGTAAGGAGCAGACCATGGTTGTATATACAAACGCAGATTTTATCTCCCTGAATGAGGAGAATCTCACTTACAGTGTGCTGGTAGAGGACAAGGGCAAGATTGCCTATATCGGCTACAATACGCCCCTGTGTTACCGAGACGCCAAGGTGGTAGACCTGGAGGGCAAGGCGGTACTGCCGGCAGTAAACGACCTGATCCCGGTGGACTGCAAGGACGCCGGCTGCACCGTACTGGCTGTGGGCGAAAGTGCCGACTTTGCCGTCTTGGACAAAAACATTCTCAAGGACCCTACCGCCTCGGTAGAAGCCGTGTACCTGAAAGGCCGCGACACCAGCAAAAGCCGCTTTCCGTTTTTTCATATCTAAAGTGTTACAGTAAAAGGCGCACACCAAAGCCGGTGTGCGCCCTTTTGTTTTCCATATTTGGCTATTTGCCCCCTTTACAAGGGGGCCTTATTTTTTTGTCTTTTTACCGCTTTTACTTATGATTTTCCCTGCTTTTTCTTCTTATAGTGTATCAGCAGCACCACGGCCGCAAACACAGCGGCAGTGCCGAAAACTGCGCCAAAAGCAATGCCCGCAGTAGCAGGAGGCAGATATAACTTACCACCGTCCGACAAAGTGGGGGTCGCCTTTTCCGGCAATTTATACAAATCCGCACCGCTGTTTTTGCCATAGGCCACCTGCACCACGCTCACCTGGTACTTGCTCAGCTCCACCTGGAGGTCCGTGCCGGGGGTCAGCTCCGTTTGGGTGGGCGCAGTGGTATTGCTGTCCAGTTCATTGCAGGCGGACTTAAATTTGCCTTGCAGGCTTTGGACGGAAACCGCATTCGGTTTGTAGCCGTCCAGCTGCACATTCACCGTCCGATCCTTGCCGGAGGTATTCACCAGCTTAATATACAGCACCTGGTTCTCCGGGTCGCAGGTAACGGACTGGTACACCCCGTCCTGTACGGTACTGCCGCCGTCAAAAGTGGCGTGCACATACTGCGTACCCACATTGTTGGCAAAAAGCATTTGCACATAATAGGAGGGAGTGAGCACCGTTTGGCGGCTGTCAAACCAAATGAGATTCACATTCCAGCTTTGGGCATTGATCTTGGCAAAGGTGGGGGCGTAGGATGCCATATCCACCACATCGCCGTTGCGTTCCAAGCCGGTCAGATAGCTGGCTTCTTCCACCGCTTCCCAAATGTTGCTCTTGGTCTCTATGGTGCCGATCCCGGCAGAGGTAGCGGCGTACTCGCCCACAAACACATGGGCACCGGAGCGGTCAAAGCTGTCGTAGCGATCATTGTGGTCAAACAGGTAGCCGTCATAGGTATAATAATGCTCGTCCACCACCGTGTCCTTAAATTCCCGGTCAATCCACGCCATGTTGCCGTCATAAGCGTCTCCCTCCAGGTAAGTACCGGCAGAGGAGATCACAGTGATCTGCGGGTATTTCTCTTTTACCGCCTTGTAAAGCGCCTTGAAGTTGCGTTCATACACGGCGCCCCAGTTCTCATTTCCCAGACCGATATATTGCAGATTAAAGGGCTTGGCGTGGCCGTTGGCCGCCCGCAGTGCGCCCCAGTAGCTGGTGGTGGCGTCGCCGTTGGCGTACTCAATCAGATCCAGTACATCCTGCACATAATTGTCCCACGCATCCGTGCCCGGGCGCAGAGCGATGGTGTCCAAATACGCCTCCCAGTCGGCGGCGCTGTTGATGTTCAGCTTTTTGATTTTGTTCGTATATTCCGTGCGGGCGTCGGTATCCTTTTCGTCCAGGCCCACCTTTTCCGTCAAATACGCCTCCCACTGCGCGTCGGTCATGCTCAGTTTGGCATACGCTGCCGCATGGTCATCATAGGCCGCCCGCGGCTGGCAGCTGAGCCCCACATTCACAATGGGCAGCGCCAACGCGTTCAGATCCGCGCACAGCTGGAAATACTCGTGATAACCCATGGCGTTGGTGTTGTTATAGTCCCGGCCGTTGTCGTCCTTCCACAGGTTCTCACTTTGCTTGCGCTCCTCCAAGGGGCCGATGGTATCTTTCCAATTGTACAGCTGATCCAGGCTGCCGCCCTCTGCCAGGCACCCGCCGGGAAAGCGGATAAACCGCGGGTGCAGATTTTGCAGCGCTGCAAACAGGTCGCTGCGCAGGGTGGTATATTTCCAGCTGTCGCTGCCGTAACCGTAGCTGCCCTGGGGCACCAGGGTGACGAAATCCAGGTATAAAGACCCCTCACCCTCCAGCTGAAATACCAAGGCGCCATCCTTGCTGGCACTGGCGGTCAGCGGTACGGTCAGTTTGTTCCAGGCGCCGCCGGTTTTGCTCAAGTCCAGCTGCACCGCCGTCTGCTTGCCGTCGCCGCAGTCCAAATACACCTGCGCGGTGCCGGTAAAGCCGTCGGAGCGCACATAGCAGCTGAAATCATACACCTGGTCCGCCACAAAGCCCATATCCGCCGTGTTGGCTTTCTTTTTATCATATTTATCCGTCTTGTATTTATAAATCTCCGTAAAGCCCAGGTTCGTCAGGCTGCCCTTGCCGTCCACCGTCACCTTGGCGTAGGTGGGATTATTCTTATTTAGGGGCAGGTTGCCCTCGGTGGTCAGCTCCAACCCATCCGCCACCCAGCCGGTGGTAGGCGCAGAGGCGTACTCAAAGCTGTCGTTATTCACCAAATTGGACACCAAGCCCCCGTCGCAGGCGTAGCTGATGTCCTCGATAAACGCACCGTACAAATGATCCGAGATGGCGGTTTGCTTGGCGTCTGCCGCCACACGCAGCACTGCCTTATCCGCTGCCTGCACCGGCAAAGCGGCGCCCAAGGTCAGTGCACCGGCCAGCAGTGCGCAAAAAATCCGTTTCATATATAGAACCCCCTCTATTTTATACCTTTATTATAACATACCGCCCTGCCCCGGCGCAACTAAAAAAGGCCGTGCCTGCACACAGTGTACAATATTTTTTGTTATAGTTTTATCGAACTTTTTAATGTACTTTGTCAGTATAGAACATATTAAGATTTTGTCTATTTTTCAAGTCGGTTGACAGCGCCGAACCCTTGCCGTATAATAAATCTATTAAAAAGGTAGGTATTCGCTATGGAACAGGCATTTTCCAGAACAGAATTACTCTTGGGCAGCAGCGCTCTGGAGCGGCTGGCCGCCTCGCGGGTGGCGGTATTCGGCATTGGCGGCGTAGGTGGCTATGTGTGCGAGGCGTTGGCCCGTACCGGCGTGGGGCACCTGGATCTGATCGACAGCGACACAGTGGCCGTGTCCAACATCAACCGCCAGATCATCGCCACCACCAAAACCGTGGGGCAGTACAAGACGGACGCCATGGAGGCTCGAATCTTAGACATCAATCCGTCGGCCAAGATCACCAAGCACAACTGCTTCTTTTTGCCGGAAACGGCGGCGGATTTTCCCTTTAACCAATACGATTATGTGGTGGACGCAGTAGACACCATGAGCGCCAAGCTGGCGCTGGTGACCCATTGCCACGCCGCCGGCGTGCCCATCATCTGCGCCATGGGCGCCGGGAATAAGCTGGACCCCACCGGCTTTCAGGTGGCGGACCTGGCGAAAACGAAAATGGATCCGCTGGCCCGGGTCATGCGCCGGGAGCTGAAAAAGCGGGGTATTCACCACCTAAAGGTGGTCTACTCCGAGGAACCGCCTATTTCCACCGCCGGCGCCGGACAGGAGGATCCGGATCACCCCGGCCGCCGCAGCACACCCGGCAGCGTGGCCTTTGTGCCCTCCGTGATGGGCCTGATCCTAGCCGGCGAAGTAATCAAGGATTTGATTAAAGCGGAAAAATAAGCAAGCAAAAAGCCAACCGAGCAAGGCGCCCGATTGGCTTTTTTCTATTTTGGCAACACGCCATTTATGCAGGGATTGTCGGTCACTGGCGCACCGGCAGTCAACAAAAAACTTCACTTTCACTGCTCACAGGGTCATTTTTGGTACAGTGAAGCACCCCTGAACAGATTTTCATTGCACTTTACCGTGGAGCGTGGTACAGTAGGCTTGTAAGGCGGGTGGCCGTCTTGCATATAGGCTTATCATTATACATTTTGTACTCCTATTTTCATTTTTTACTTCCTTGTGTTATTTTCCTTTCTGCGGCTCGGGCAGCCACCTACCCGGGCAGCCCACACCCATGGCGGGTGGCCGCCCGCCATCTACTTTTTTACTTAGAAGCGTAGAGCTTCTAAAATGCTGATCGCGTCGTCCGGTGTTTTGCATTTCTTCAAGGCACCGGACACAAATTCAATCCACCTGACCCACAGGCCTGACCGAGCAGATCAAAACTGCCCGGCTTTTTCTATACCTCGCATTACCAAGTACTGCAATAAGTACTGCAACGCCAAAAGTTTTTTATTTTCTCTCATTTTTTGTAAAAGCGAAAATTTGGCTTATCCAAGCCAAAAATGGGAACATGAAGAAATAAAGGACGGCTAAAAAAGCCGTCCTTTTGGGTCGAGGTGACAAGATTATAGGCGTAAAATTTGGCTTAGCATCGGGCTTTCTGCCATTCAGTACTGCAACAGTACTGCAACGCCGTTACTGCTGCAAGAACTGCTCGATCGCCTGCTTGATAATCTGCGCCTGTGCAATGCCATCGGCAGCGCATTTCTCACGAAAAGCGGCAGCCATTTCCTTGGGGACACGCACGGAAATAGTATCATACACCTTTTGGTTATATCTTGCTTTCACCTGGGTGGATGTTTTGGTCTTTCTTTTCGCTTCACTCATGACACAGCCTCCATACTTTACGGATCACATTGCACAAGATCACAAGCGCACAGCCGCCAATGGCCACCCGCAGTGGAATACTCATTCCGGCACTGACAGACACCACCAAAAGTACGCACAAAATGGTCATCCAAAAACTATTCTTTTCCACTTGAAAAGCTCCTTTCTTTACGATACAATGAATATGCCGATTCCCACAAGGGGGAGGGGCTTTCGCCCCTCTTTGGTGCCTACCACCATTTGATTGCTGTTATTAGGGCTGCGATTGCAGTGGCCGCCTCAATAACAAGCTGTACAATCTCAAATGTGGTAGGCTTTTATTTTTGCCCATTTCACAACCTCATCATATCCGAATACATCAACTTCTACAACAATTACCGTATGCAAACGAAAACAAAACGGACTCCGCTTAAAAAGCGAAATCAGTTCGTTGCTTAAAATTTAATTCTCCTGCCAATTAGGCTGTTTTTGTACTGGCTGCACAATCCGGGGCAGTTCAAACTGCAACGCCGGAGAAAAAGTGCTGCTCCGCTGAAGAAAAAAGACAGCCGAGCACAGAGATATAAGGCACTCGCTGCGAAACAGTCCCCCGGACTGTTTCTGCCAAATGCTGCGCATTTGGAGCCTCGTGTCGCAAGTTCAAATCTTGCAAATAAACAAAAAAAGGAAGCAGGACATTCTAAAGAATGTCCTGCTTCCTTTTGGTCGAGGTGACAAGATTTGAACTTGCGACCCCCACGTCCCGAACGTGGTGCTCTACCAAACTGAGCCACACCTCGATTTATTGCTACAATAGGATAACACAAAATGCGCTCGGTTGCAAGTGTTTTTTACAGAAATTTGTTTTGCGACGGGTCATAGGTCATGCCGATGGCAGCCAACTGGGCCTCCAGCGCCGCCCGGTCCACCTGCAAGTCTGCACACAGAGCGTCCAGGCTGGGATAAAAATCCCGCAATTTGGTATTGATTACGCTAAACAAAATAAACGGGTCTTTGGGTAATGCAGCCATCTTTTTTGCCTCCCGGTGCAGATTTGATTTTAATTTACCATAAAAAGCGGGAGAATTCAAGAAAAATCCCGCCTTTTATATTGATTATTTTCTATTTATATGTCATAATAGGCTGTAATTTTATATCCGGCGCAAAACGGCGCTATCGCCCGTTGGCCGGAACAGTAGGTGAAATCATGACGGAAAATGAAAAAATCGCAGCGCTGCTCTTTCCCCATATTACCATGACCCCGGCGGATTACGAAGCCAAATACCCGCCCCGGCAGCTGAAAGAGGGCGCCAGAGTCAGCCGCTTTTCGCCCAGCCCAACAGGCTTTTTGCACTTTGGCAATCTGTTTTCCTGCGCGGCGGCATACCGCACTGCCCGCTGCA
>ERZ507033.953-NODE-953-length-11797-cov-3.816471_pt1 | contig 11797 bp, 9 predicted proteins | sample MGYA00512874_ERZ507033 | MGnify/ENA metagenome assembly ERZ507033
TAATAGACTTGGACATTAAAGATGACGATAAATATTACGTTGCATTTGATTATGTGGTTGATAATCAGGATATTCGTAACAAGTATCGTATGTTGAAATCAATAACAGATAAGTCAGAAGGAAAAATTGTAATTCTGGATATGATTTGTTTTGAATATCTGATTCTTGCATTTGACAAGCTAATAGCATGGACAGGCACCGGAAAGACAGATAAAATCAAAATTCGTGAAGAAGTCTTGGCAGCAGTTGAGAATCATAGAATCAATTTATCAAAGATTGATGACGAGAAGACATTGCAGTATATAGCAGGTTTTAAAAGATATTCTACAGAACGAGTGATGAAGTCATTGGCAGGCGAATTTACACAAAATGAAAAGTGGTCTGTTAAAGGGACTCTTATGGGTGAATGCTGGTATAAGAATTGCTGTGTGTCGGAGCATCCAGATAGTCTTAGATGTGGTAAGCCTGAGATTGAGGATGGGGATGAGAAGATGAGGATGCTGATACAGTCTGAGAAGGTGCAAAATGTGATTTGCAAAGTTGCAGATTAGAGTAGGATTTAATAAAAGTGAAGATTTGAAAACTGTACGAAAAGGGAGGAATTATTTTATGTATCAGGCAAATGAAAAACGTTATGAAACTATGAAATACCACCGCTGTGGTGCCAGTGGGCTGATGTTGCCGGAGTTATCTCTGGGTTTATGGCATAATTTCGGGGATACCGGTGTTTATGAGAATATGAAGCAGATGTGCTTTACGGCATTTGACAATGGAATTACACATTTTGATCTTGCAAACAACTATGGTCCGCAGCCTGGAAGTGCTGAAGAAAACTTTGGAAAAATCCTGAGAGAGGAATTTTCTGCATACAGAGATGAGCTGATCGTCAGCACAAAGGCGGGCTATGATATGTGGCCGGGACCTTATGGAAACTGGGGAAGCCGCAAGTATCTGATCGCCAGTCTTGACCAGAGCCTGAAACGCCTTGGTCTGGATTATGTAGATATCTTCTATCATCACAGAATGGATCCAGAGACTCCTCTTGAGGAGACCATGGAGGCTCTGGCACAGATTGTCAGAAGCGGAAAGGCATTGTATGTTGGAATTTCCAACTATGATGGTGAGACAATGAAACGCGCCGCAGATATTCTGGAGGAACTGCACTGTCCGTTTATCATTAATCAGAATTCGTATAATATTTTTAACAGAACGATTGAGAAAAATGGTCTGAAACAGGCAGCAGCAGAGAGGAGAAAGGGAATTATTTCTTTCAGTCCTCTGGCACAGGGAATGCTTACTGACCGTTATTTGAACGGAATTCCGAAGGACAGCCGTGTCAACACAGACGGACGTTTTCTCCATGCAGATCAGTTCAGCGAGGAACGTCTTAACAGTATCCGTAGTTTGAATGCAATTGCAGCAGAAAGAGGGGAAAGTCTTGCACAGATGGCACTGAAATGGATTCTCCGTGACGGAATCGTAACCAGTGTGCTTATAGGAGCATCCCGTCCACAGCAGATTCTTGAGAATCTGAAAGTGCTGGACAGTGCATCCTTCAGTGAAGAGGAATTAAAGAAGATTGATGAGTGTTCACTGGCATTATAATAAATATCCGCTTGACAGAGTATTTACTTAAATGATATGAAATAGTAATATAATCTGAATTGCATTATTTTCTGGAATTATCAGTGAATAATCAAAGATGCGGAAAGGAAGAGTTATGAGTATTATTTTTCATGAAAGTTCAAAGACATTCCATTTATACAACAATGACATCAGTTATATTATGTGTGTGCTTCCAAATGGACATCTTGGAAATCTCTATTTTGGGAAAAGAATCCATGACAGAGAAGATTTTTCATATCTTCTTGAGATGAAGCAGCGACCAATGACAGCCTGTGTTTATGAGGGAAATCGCAAATTTTCGCTGGAGCATCTGAAACTGGAATATCCGGTGTATGGCAGTTCTGATTACCGTTATCCGGCAGTGGAGATCCTTCAGGAAAACGGCAGCAGGATTTCTGATTTTACTTATGTAAGTTATACAATTGCAGCTGGAAAACCAAAACTTCAGGGGCTTCCGGCTACATATACTGAGAAAGACGAAGAAGCCCAGACCTTATGTGTAAAATTGAAAGATGAAGTAACAGGAATGGTATTGGAATTGCTTTATACTATTTTTACGCAGAGGGGAATCATCACCAGAAGTGCCAGATTTATAAACGAGGGTACATCATCAGTACATCTGTTAAATGCAATGAGCCTCAGTCTTGATCTGCCGGACAAGGATTATGTGTGGATGCAGTTTTCAGGTGCATGGTCCAGAGAACGTCATGTGAAAGAACGCAGATTAGAGCAGGGAATCCAGTCTGTGGGAAGCATCAGAGGAAATTCTTCCCATGAACATAATCCCTTTATTGTGCTCCGACGTCCGTCGGCAACAGAAAATGCAGGAGAAGTGATGGGATTCAGCCTGATCTACAGCGGAAATCACAGAATGCAGGCAGAGGTGGATACTCATGATACAACCCGCATCACTGTGGGAATCAATCCGCAGAATTTTGACTGGAAGCTGGACTGTGGTGAGAGCTTTCAGACTCCGGAAGCAGTAGTAGTATTTTCTGATAAGGGTCTGAATGGAATGAGCCAGACTTTCCATAAATTATATCAGAAGAGACTGGCAAGAGGTTACTGGAGAGACCGTCCCAGGCCAATCCTTAACAATAACTGGGAAGCTACTTATTTTGATTTTACAGAGGACCGTCTGGTGGAAATTGCTGCAAAGGCAAAGGAATGCGGTGTTGAATTATTTGTGCTGGATGACGGATGGTTCGGTGCACGAAGCAACGATTATGCAGGACTTGGTGACTGGGTGGCAAACAGAGAGCGTCTTCCGCAGGGAATCAAGGGAATTGCAGACAGGATTGAAGAGATGGGTATGAAATTTGGTCTGTGGTTTGAGCCGGAGATGGTGAATAAGGATTCCGACCTTTACCGTGCACATCCGGACTGGATCCTGCAGACACCCCAGAGGCATTCCTGTCATGGCAGAAATCAGTATGTGCTGGACTTCTCCAGAAAAGAAGTGGTGGACTGTATTTATGAGATGATGTACAAAATCCTCTCAGAAGCAAAGGTTTCCTACATCAAATGGGATATGAACAGAAGTATTACAGAATGTTATTCAGCTGCACTTCCTGCAGACCGTCAGGGAGAAGTGTTCCACAGATATATTCTCGGAGTTTATGATCTGTATGAGCGGTTAAATACTGCATTTCCGCAGATTCTCTTTGAGTCCTGCGCAAGCGGTGGCGGACGTTTTGATCCGGGAATCCTTTATTATGCGCCACAGGGATGGAACAGTGATGATACAGATGCGGCAGAGCGTGTGAAAATCCAGTACGGCACAAGCATGTGTTATCCGGTAAGCTCCATGGGAAGTCATGTTTCTGTAGTACCAAACCATCAGTTAAACCGCAAAACTCCGTTACATACAAGAGCAAATGTAGCTTATTTTGGAACTTTCGGATATGAGCTGGATCTGAATAAACTGTCTGATGAGGAAATCAGTGAAGTAAAACAGCAGATTACCTTTATGAAAGAATACAGAGAACTGATCCAGTTTGGAACTTTTTACAGACTGAAGAGTCCTTTTGAGGGCAATGAAACTGTGTGGATGACAGTCAGCGAGGACAAAAAAACAGCGCTGGTATTCTGGTACAGGGAAAGAAATGTAGTAAACGCAGATTTTACCAGAGTGCGGCTTCAGGGACTGGATCCGGATCTTATCTACAGAAATGAGTATAATGAAACAGAAAACTACGGGGATGAGCTGATGAATCTGGGACTGCTCACCACAGACTGTACAGCAGGTGAACCTACAAGTGAAGACGAACCATGCACAGACTATGAGTCCAGAATTTATGTTTTAACTGCAAAATAATAACCGAATCAGGTAAGCTCCTTATGGAGGTTGCGAAAAGCAATAGACAGAAATAAAAAATCAAAAAAAGCAGGCAGAACGATTACACGGGATCGTCTACCTGCTTTTCGTTAAATTTATCCATCATTTCTTTATGGGTCTTATAATTCTTCGGACTCATTCCAAACTTCTTCTTAAAAGCCTTGGAAAAAACAAGCTGGTCTTCATAGCCCACATTATTAGCAATCTCTTTAACAGACAGACTGGTACTGACCAGAAGACTGGCTCCTTTATGCATCTTATAATCAATGAGGAAGGTCTGTGCGGACATTCCAAGTTCCTTCTGAAAGGAACTGTTCAGATAGGCACGGCTGATTCCGATATTATCTGCAATATCAGAAATCCCGATTCCCTTTTGATACATATCTTTAATATATTCAATGGCAAGCTCCACGTAGACACTGGTGCTGTAGGCATATTTGGCATTTTTTTTGTTCTGTGCAGACTGCTTTTCATGAAAGCCGGAAAGCTCGGCTAACAACAGGATCAGATAAGCCTGGCGCCTCAGGTCATTGGCTTTGGAAAGCTGCTTATGATTCAGCATATAATCGATGTGTTTCAGGATTATTTTCTGATCCGGTGCAGGAAGTACTAATTGATTTTTGGAAAATCCACATTCTTTTACCATTGAGTGAGCTCGGATTCCGCGAAAACCAATCCAGGCATAAGTCCAGGGATTGATTTCATCAGCACCGTATGTGACTGGTTCATTTGGATAAATTACAAACATCTGTCCGGGAGTAAGGCTCCAGGTCTGACCTCCGGCAGAATAGAATCCGGTACCGTCCAGCACAAAATGGATGATGAACTCATCTCTTGGCATGGAACAGATATGTCCGGGCGGGCAGTGTTCTTTGCCCGTATGGATCAGACTGATATCAAGGGAGCCTTCTTTCAGGTTTTCAAGACAGCGGAAAGTAGCGCTGTCCGTATATTTTACATTTGGCATTTGCGCAATTCCTTTTTCTATTTTCTTTGACTGCGGGTATTAATTGATATAAAGACATATGGAATGATATCCTGTAAATACGCATAAATTCAAGTCGCTGTTGACATTTTACCATAAATTCAGCGATTTTCCCATAACGATTATGACATAAATTTATTTCATTAGTCTATTGAAAAAAATAGACAAAAATGTATAATAAGAATCACTTTGATCACAAACGCATTTTATTTTGCGGTTAAACATATAGGTTATGTATTAGCTGTGGCAGTGATCACAATCCTGCCAATGACACTTGTAGATGCAAAACTTTTCCCGGTATATCTGCTGATCTGGCTGATGTTTGGATTCTCCCTGACTGCCTATGCAGATTCCTGGTTTATGTGGAAACTGTTCAAGCCCTACTTCAAAGAGGAGGAAGAGGGACATCACTACGTGGACACAGAACCTGATCAGTACGCGTTTTAACCGAAACAAACAGCGATACCTGGTTACATAAAAAATAGATAGAACATCTATAAAATAGAAAGAACAAAGAAATGAGAGGTACAGAGTATGGAATGGATCAAATATCACGAGGCAGAGAAAGTATTCGACCTGAGAACAGAGCACAGCACTTATCAGATGCAGGTAAGAGAGTATGATACTCTGGTTCATCTGTATTATGGAAGTCCGGTAGGAGATACACTCATCACAGACAGAATCATTGGTGTGGACAGAGGATTTTCCGGAAATCCTTATGAAGCAGGAAAAGATAAGACATTTTCCCTGGATACACTTCCACAGGAATATACAGCATATGGAAATGGAGACTATCGTATCAATGGTCTGGAGACAGAGCAGGCGGACGGAAGTGACACTGCAAATCTGAAATATGAATCCTATGAGATCTCAAAAGGTAAATACAACCTCAAGGGACTTCCGGCAATGTTTGCAAAGGAAGATGAGGCAGAAACTTTGGAAATCGTTCTGAAAGACCATGCCAGCGGATTGCGTGCTCATCTTCTTTATGGTGTATTTCCACAGCTTGATGTAATCACAAGAGCTGTACGCCTGGAAAATACAGGTATCGCACCGGTCACAGTAAAAAAAGCAATGTCCATGGAGATGGACTATGAATACAGAGAACTGGATGCGGTTCATTTTTATGGAAAACATAACATGGAGCGTCAGATGGAGAGAACGCATCTCGGTCATGGAAACTGGTCCGTAGGAAGTATCCGCGGTACTTCCAGCCATCACCATAATCCGTTTGTGATCCTCTGCGACAGAAATACAGAAGAGACTCATGGTGACTGCTATGGATTTGCACTTGCTTACAGCGGAAACTTTATATTTGAAACCGAAGTAGATCAGGTAGGACATACCCGTGTAGAAATGGGAATCAACCCATATCATTTCTCCTGGACCCTGGAAAAAGGAGATGTTTTTGAAACTCCGGAAGTGATCATGACATATTCCGCAGAAGGTTTTGGAAAGCTTTCCAGAAATTATCATGATGCATACAGAAGCAATCTGATCCGCAGCAAATATGTAGAGCAGCCAAGACCAATCCTGGTAAATAACTGGGAAGCAACTTATTTTGATTTTGACGCAGATAAGATTTACCACATTGCAGAAGAGGCAAAAAATATCGGACTGGATATGTTTGTCATGGATGACGGATGGTTTGGAAAGAGAGACAATGACTGGTGTGCACTTGGCGACTGGGAAGTAAATGAAGAGAAGATTAAAGGCGGACTTCCCGCACTTGCAGAGAAGATCCATGGACTTGGACTGAAATTCGGTCTGTGGGTAGAGCCGGAGATGATCTCTGAGGACAGTGATCTGTACAGAGAACATCCGGACTGGGCACTTACTATTCCGGGAAGGAATCCGGTTCATGCAAGAAATCAACTGGTGTTGGATTTCTCGAGAAAAGAGGTTGTAGATCATATATTTGATCAGATCTGTAAAGTCCTGGATCAGGGAAATATTGAGTATGTGAAATGGGATATGAACCGGAGCCTTATGGATGTGTTCTCGAGAGGAACCGAAGATCAGGGAAGGGTCATGTATGATTACGTTCTTGGATTATATGATTTTCTGGAAAGGATCGTGACAAGATATCCGGATCTGCTGATCGAAGGATGCAGCGGCGGCGGTGGAAGATTTGATGCCGGAATGATGTATTATACACCGCAGATCTGGTGCAGTGATAATACAGATGCATTGGACAGATTGCAGATCCAATATGGTACATCATTCGGTTATCCGGTATCCGCTGTAGGGTCACACGTATCAGCAGTGCCGAATCATCAGACAGGAAGGATCACATCTCTGCATACCAGAGGTGTAGTGGCAATGGCCGGAACATTCGGATATGAATTGAATCTTGGAAAACTTTCCGAAGAAGAGAAGCAGGAGATCCGGTTACAGGTGGAAGAATACCGGAAGTTCGCACCACTGATCCAGACGGGACTGTACTACCGGCTGTCTGATCCTGCGAGGGAGGAATATGCAGCATGGGCATTTGTATCCGAAGATCAGAAAGAAGTTCTTCTGAACGTCGTACTGCAGGAAATTCATGGAAATATGACTGTGAATTATGTAAAGCTTCAAGGATTGAAATGTAGTGCGATCTATCGTGACACGGAAACAGGAAAAATATATAATGGTGCAGCACTTATGGAAGCAGGAATTCCGATGCCGGTGGAAATGGGAGAATTCAAGGCATACCAGATACATCTGACAGCAGAAGAGTAGAGTATAAAAATGGGAAAAAGAGTAGAAAAAAATAACAGTATTTTTCAATATAGGTTAGAGAAACATCATGATGAGCTCAGGTGGCTTTACATGGAACTTTATCAGAACGATGATATGTTCGCGGAATTGTGTTCCAAGATGTATGAGTATTACAGACAACGGAGTAGCAAACTGAAAGAAAGAGATGCAAAAAGAGAGCAGGAAGCCGGCTGGTATCACAGGAAAGATATGCTTGGCATGATGCTTTATATAGATAATTTTGCGGGAAATATGCAAGGTGTAAAAGAAAAGATTCCGTATCTGAAAGAATGCAACGTTAATTGTCTTCATCTTATGCCTTTCCTGGATACGCCGGAAGGCAGATCTGACGGCGGTTATGCGGTGGCAGATTTCCGTAAGGTACGCCCGGATCTCGGTACGATGAAGGATCTTGCAGAACTGGCAGAAAAGTGTCATGAGGAAGATATCAATGTGTGTATGGATTTTGTTATGAATCATACGTCAGAAGACCATGAATGGGCGAAGCGGGCAAGGGATGGCGAAGGAGAGTATATGAGCCGGTATTTCTTCTATGATAATAATGATGTGCCGGAGAAATACGAGGAGACAGTGTCGCAGGTATTTCCGACAACAGCCCCTGGAAACTTTACATATCTTTCGGATAACGGCCATTATGTAATGACGACATTTTATCCGTATCAGTGGGATCTGAATTACCGCAATCCGAGAGTGTTTAATGAGATGATGTATAACTTCCTGTATCTGACAAATCAGGGAATAGATATTGTGAGAATTGATGCGGTGCCATATATCTGGAAAGAACTAGGAACTACCTGCAGAAATCTCAAACAGGTACACACAATCGTCCGTATGATGCGTATGATTGCAGAAATTGTATGTCCGAGCGTATTACTTCTTGGTGAAGTTGTAATGGAACCGGAAAAAGTAGTGCCGTATTTTGGGACGGTAGAAAAACCGGAATGTCACATGCTTTATAATGTGACTACCATGGCAACGACCTGGAACAGCATAGCGGCACGAGATATCCGATTGTTGAAAAAACAGATGGATATTCTGAATCATCTGCCGAAACAGTATGTATTTTTAAACTATCTGCGCTGTCATGATGATATCGGATGGGGACTGGATTATGAGACCCTGAAACAGTGGGGAATGGAAGAGATCCCACATAAGCGTTACCTGAATGATTATTTTACAGGGAAAATAGCGGGAAGTATAAGCCGCGGAGAATTGTATAATGATGATCCGGTAACGCAGGATGCACGTTTCTGTGGGACAACGGCATCGATGTGTGGAATTGAAAAAGCCGGATTTGAACAAAACAAAGAAGCAATGGAAACTGCGGTCAGGGAAGATCTTATGCTGCATGCATATATGTTGACACAGTCGGGTATCCCGATGTTATACAGTGGCGATGAACTGGGGCAGGTGAACGACTATAGTTATAAAGAAGATCCTGCTAAGTGTGCAGATTCAAGATACATCCATCGTGGTAAGCTGCAGTGGGAGCTTGCAGAGAATAAGAATGATCCCACAACTGTTCAGGGAAGTATCTTCCAGACTCTTGACCGGCTGGAAAAGATCCGCAGACAGGAAATAACATTTGATAAAGATGCAGATGTGTATACATACGATGTGCATGATGACAGTGTCCTTTGCATATTACGTGAATATAAGGGAAGAAGATTTTTTGGAATATTCAACTTCAGTGATCAGGAGAAGACAGCGTGGATGCAGGAAGATGGAGTATATCGTAATCTGCTGACGAGTGAAAAGATGGAATTAAAAGATATAAGATTAAGAGGGTACGACTTCCTTTGGTGTGAAAAATAAACTGGCCTGTATGGAAATGTTACAACTGGCTGTTTGGACGAATCCACTATCGTGCTAATATATTCAGCAGAATTTATTTTTCATTACATATTACAACAGGAAGGAAGAGTACAATGAGTACAAATACAGCAGCAGGAAAGACCATTCATAATGATAAGGTGAAGAATCTAGTGATCACGGCATTCTTTACAGCAATTACATTTCTTGGAATCCAGTCTTTCAGGATTCCGCTTCCGGCAGCAGTCGGAACACCATTTCTTCATTTCGGACATATATTTGTCGTAATGGGATTGTTACTTCAGGGAGGAAAAAGAGGAGCCGTATCCGGAACGCTGGGACTTACCATCTTTGATATGTTAAATGGATATATGCAGGATGCGCCAAAGACGTTTGTTGAGACGGCGCTGAAGTGTCTGATCGTCGGAGCACTCTTTGTGATGCTGAAGAAAAAGACAGCCGGTGATAAAAAGAAAGAATACGGAGCAGCGATGATCTGTGCCGTGGTTTACGGATGCATCAACGTGATTATGGAATTTATTATGGGAACCATATCTATGATGATCATGGGAAGTGGATTCGCAGCGGCTGCGGTGGGAGCATTTACATCTCTTCCGGCTACGGTGATCAATGCAGTCTTTATGGTGATCGCAATTGCGGTTCTGTACCAGCCGGTGAAAAAGATCTATGTGCGCATGGCATAGAGCAGGATAGTGGAAAAAATAATGAATGAACAAAAAAGAGCGGATACTCCTTAAGTGGTGTATCCGCTCTTCTTCTGATATCAGAATCCGTTATTCTTATCCGAAATATCTCTTGAGAAGTCCTTCGAAAGCTCTTCCGTGACGGGCCTCGTCTTTAGCCATCTCATGAACAGTGTCATGGATCGCATCCAGATCAGCAGCTTTTGCACGTTTTGCAAGATCGAACTTACCGGCTGTAGCTCCGTTCTCGGCATCTACACGCATCTCAAGGTTCTTCTTTGTGCTGTCTGTAACAACTTCGCCAAGAAGCTCTGCGAATTTAGCAGCGTGCTCAGCTTCTTCCCAAGCAGCTTTTTCGTAGTATAATCCTACTTCAGGATAACCTTCTCTGTGGGCAACTCTTGCCATTGCAAGATACATACCAACTTCTGAACATTCTCCTTCGAAGTTCGCTCTTAAATCAGCTAAGATATCTTCGCTGACACCTTTTGCAACACCTACAACGTGCTCTGCAGCCCATTCTCTTTCACCTGTCTGTTCTTTGAACTTATCAGCCGGTGCGTGGCAGATTGGACATTCAGCCGGTGCAGCCTCTCCTTCGTAAACATATCCGCATACTGTACATACAAATTTTTTCATAATGTTGTTCTCCTTTTCTTTGAAATGTTTTTTGATTTATTGAAATTAATATTAGTAATTGTTACTGATATTAATTTAGCACGATATCATTGTTTTGTCAATTAGTTTTTGATGAATTTTATTATTTATTCTCGTTTTTTTTCTTTATGCATTCGGCACAAAGACCATGGAAAAGTGTAGTGTGAGATTCGATGATTCCATCAAAACATGCGTTAGCATCTTCGTTGATCTTTTGAATATAAGAATCATCCATTTCCAGATCGAATACTTTTCCGCAATTCGTGCATACTACATGGTAATGAGGTTCGCAACGCCCATCAAAACGATCGCCACCGGCAGGTGTCGGAATCCGGAGTGCTTCACCGATGTCGGCAAGCAGATTCAGGTTGCGGTAGACGGTTCCGAGGCTGATATTCGGAAATTCTTCTTTTATATGAAGATATACGGTATCAGCCGTAGGATGTGCGGTTGTGTGTAATAAATACTCTTTGATAGAGGCTCGCTGTTTACTGTATTTTAAAGCAGCCATAACATCCTCCTTTCGATAACGATAATAATTACTATGATTGATATCTTCAGTATAGTGCTGTTGATATCATTTGTCAATAAGGATAAACAAATGTAACAAAATGTAACAAAATAAAAGAAAAAGACGAATGGGAAACAGGGGGATGACATATGATATGCTTGAAAATAAAAGAAATGCTTGACAAAGCATATGGGGATGATATAATAACAAACGTAACATATGTAACAATTCTGTAACAATTACAAAAGACGAGAAAACATAAAGGAGGGAGTTTATGGATTCGATTCTTAAAAAAGGAGTGCTCCTGGTTAGTCTAACCGGGATCATGACAGCATTTCCAATGGCGGTGCATGCTGCAGACATAGATGATACGCAGAATATACCGGCGGCGGGAAACACGC
>ERZ507033.963-NODE-963-length-11758-cov-4.280441_pt1 | contig 11758 bp, 10 predicted proteins | sample MGYA00512874_ERZ507033 | MGnify/ENA metagenome assembly ERZ507033
GCTTCTTACATACTTTCGCAATATTTTTCGTTCCTTCTGCGTTTACTGCATGAACCTTATCCTTTTTATCCTCATCTTCTGCAAGGTCAACTGCCGTCCATGCTGCACAATGTATCACTGCATCCGCATTTACTTCTGTAAGAACTTTCTCTACAGATGCTTTATCTGTAATGTCCATCTGCACATATGGCATAGATACAACCGGTGTACCGTCCTGGATTCCATTATAGCTTTTCGCGATATCGGAACCGATTCCTTCGTAGCCACGCTTTGCCAGTTCATTCATCACATCATGTCCGAGCTGACCAGCTACTCCAGTTACCAGTACTTTCATTATTTCATGCCCTCCCGGTTTGCATACATTTTCTCATAGTAATTCTGATACTCTCCACTCATGATGTCCAACCACCAGGGCTTATTGTCCAAGTACCAGCGAATCGTCTTCTTAATTCCATCAGTGAACTTGGTTTCCGGCAACCATCCCAGTTCGGCATGAATTTTTGCCGGATCGATGGCGTAGCGGCGGTCGTGGCCTTTGCGGTCTTTTACGTAGGTAATGAGGCTTTTCGGCTTGCCCAGTTCCTTCAGGATAAGCTTTACAATGTCGATGTTTGCCATTTCGTTGTGACCACCGATATTGTAAGTTTCTCCTACGGTTCCTTTATGGATGATGAGGTCGATGGCTTTGCAGTGGTCTTCCACGTAGAGCCAGTCACGGACGTTTTTGCCATCTCCGTAAACCGGGAGGGGCTTGTTATCAAGGGCATTGGCAATCATGAGGGGAATCAGCTTTTCCGGGAACTGGTAGGGGCCGTAGTTGTTGCTGCACCGGGAAATGGTGGTGGGGAGGCCATAGGTTCTGTGGTAAGCACCTACCAGGAGGTCAGCTCCCGCCTTGGAACTGCTGTAGGGAGAAGACGTATGGAGTGGTGTTTTTTCCGTGAAGAACAGGTCCGGCCGGTCCAGGGGCAGGTCGCCGTAGACTTCGTCTGTGGAGACCTGGTGGTACCGCTGGATGCCGTATTTCCGGCAGGCATCCATGAGGACAGAGGTGCCGATGATATTGGTCTCCAGGAAAATCTCCGGATTCAGGATGGAACGATCCACATGAGATTCGGCAGCAAAGTTCACCACCACATCGGGATGCTCCTCTTCAAAGAGTCCATACACCGCATCCCGGTCACAGATATCCATCTTCACAAACCGAAAATTCGGTTTGTCCATAACCGGAGCCAGAGTAGACAGATTTCCGGCATAGGTCAGTTTGTCGAGGCAGATAATCCGATAGTCAGGATACTTCTTCATCATGTAGAAAATAAAGTTAGAGCCGATGAAACCGGCACCGCCGGTTACGATTATTGTCATATTGTGTTCCTTTCTAGTCACTTGCATATTTGCGATTATCGTCTTAGGCAAGAAGTATATTCATGCGATATGCAAAATAGCTCTCAAACGTTTAGTCGTCTCTCCGTACTTTGCCTTCAACAACCTTCATCAGGTACTGGCCGTATGGACTCTTTCCGTATTCCTTAGCACTTTCTCTCAGCGCCGCTTTGTCAATCCAACCGTTTACGTAGGCAATTTCTTCGGGCATGGAGATATGGATGCCGGCGCGGGTTTCTATGGAGCGGACGAAAACAGAGGCATCGTAGAGGGAGTCCATGGTGCCTGTATCGAGCCAGGCATAGCCTCGGCCAAGGGTAATTACGTTCAGTTTACTTCTTTCCAGATACATTTTATTAAGATCCGTGATTTCCAGTTCGCCACGGGCAGACGGTTTTACCTGTTTTGCGTATTCACAGACGTTCTTGTCATAAAAATAGAGGCCGGTGACGGCATAGTTGGACTTCGGATGTGCTGGTTTTTCTTCGATAGATTTGGCTTTACCATTTTCATCAAAGTCAATGACACCGAACCGTTCCGGATCATCCACGTAATATCCAAAGACGGTGGCTCCTTCTTTTTGTGCTGCTGCTTCTTTCAGATACTTTGTGAGCCCAGCACCGTAGAAGATATTGTCCCCAAGAATCATGGCGCAGGATTCGCCGCCAATAAATTCTTCTCCCAAGATAAAAGCTTGGGCAAGGCCATCGGGAGAAGGCTGCACTTTGTAGGACAAATGGATACCAAAACGGGATCCATTCCCCAAAAGACGTTCGAAGTTCGGTAAATCATTGGGAGTCGAAATAATGAGAATCTCTCGGATACCTGCCAACATGAGTGTGGAGAGGGGATAAAAAATCATAGGTTTGTCATAAATAGGAAGCAACTGCTTTGATGTAACTCGAGTGAGGGGGTAAAGCCTTGTGCCACTTCCACCTGCTAAAATAATACCCTTCATGTTAGTTGAATACTCCTTTCGGTAATTAATCTTTGATTATTATTGTAATTTACCCATTTTGTGGGACTTGTAATCTCTCAAGCCTTTATAGGCATACTGTAATTTTCTTAACTTGTCAGGTTCAGCTAATATAACTTTAATTAGCCATTTTATAATGATAATATAATATTTTCTCTTAATTCTGGGATATTTTGATGCTACATACAGGCGGTTCCGCATTCCATAATATTGACGTAGATAAGATTCGTTAAGTGCAGTATAGTGAAATCCCAATATTTTTTGGGGAATTGGATTTCCTAGATGATGTATAAGGATAACTCGGTTATATTTATATAATCTATAGCCAGCTTGGTTACAACGATAGCAAAATTCGTTATCGACTTCATCTATAAATAACTTTTCATCAAATCCACCACACTCAATTGCGATAGGGACATTTATAATATTTCCGGATGTAATGCATGTTTCAATCGCTGATAAAAGTTCAAAAGGAATCTTTTTCGTTTTTACCTCTTCTCGAAAAGTTGGAGATATTCCATATGCATTGGGTGGTAATTTTGAAATACAGGATATATAATCTCTTAAGCCATTTACATTGAATCGTGAATCCTGATCCATAGTGAGAAGCCAATTAAAGCCCATATTCTTTGCTAGTTGCAATGCTTTGTTAAAACAAACAGGAAGACCTTTATTTTCTCCGTCCCAGAAATAAAGGACATCTGTTTTTTCTTTAATTACCTTACATAATTCTTCATGGGAACTAGGGGAATTGTCGAAAACATATAGATTCTTTAGGAAGGGGGCATAGCTCATTATATTATTAATAACATCGTTATCAGGGTTAAAAAGAATCACAACACCTGCTAAATTCATAAAATTTCTCCTTAAGCACTATATGATTAGTAATTCTAACGACAGCTGATTTGTAAAATTTGGAATTCAACTGACATACTACATGTATGGAGATGAAATGTTCCGTAATAAATTTGAATACAATAAAACTTTATCTGTCAGTTTTGATTTCGGAGCTAACCGTGATGTATAATAATAAAACATTGATATATTATATCATAAATCACAATAGGTATTGTAGACAGTACCCTGAATGCAATTACCTTTGCACGTAAATGATAATGGGAGGAAAAATGAAAGTACTGGTTACCGGTGTAACAGGACAATTGGGGCTTGATGTATTGAAAGAACTTAAGCATAGACAAACTGAGTGTAAAGGCGTAAGTTCCAAAGATATGAATCTGACCGATGCTGATGAAGTACGTCGCGTCATTACGGACTATCATCCCGATGCAATCATCCATTGCGGCGCTTATACAGCGGTGGACAAAGCAGAGGATGACTACATTAAATGCATGAATGTTAATGCGGAAGGAACCGTGGCCGTGGCGAAAGCAGCGGAAGAGATTGGCGCAAAGCTCATCTACATTTCCACGGATTACGTTTTTGACGGTCAGGGGAATCTCCCTTTTGAAACGACAAATGAAAAGGTTCCCCTGAATATGTACGGTCTTTCCAAATTATTCGGAGAACAGGCGGTACAGATGATTTCCAGCCGATATTTCATTGTCCGTATTTCCTGGGTATTCGGAGTTAATGGCAACAACTTTGTAAAGACCATGCTCCGTTTGGGAAAGGAAAAAGAACAGCTTACTGTAGTATCTGACCAGTGGGGCTCCCCAACCTATACCGCAGACCTGGCACCTCTCCTCTGTGATATGATTGAAACGGAAAAATATGGAGTCTATCATGCCACAAACGAAGGCATCACCAACTGGGCTGCCTTTGCAGCAGTAATCATGAAAGAAGCCGATCTCCCCTGCAAAATCATCCCCATCACCTCAGACCAGTATCCGACGAAAGCAGTCAGACCGCATAATAGCAGATTGAGTAAACGGAGTCTTGACGAAGCGGGATTCCGACGCTTACCGGATTGGCATGATGCGTTAAGGCGGTACATTGGAGCGATAGCGGGTAAGTGAGATGGGTTGGAAGGGTTGAGTTGTGGTAATTACCGTTAGACCCAATCGTCCGCTGGCATAGGTGAGTGGGTTGGAGGGGTTGAGGTAAGGTGATTACTTTGGTACTCAAACTTTTGATGGCTTGAGTAAGCAGGTTGGAGGGGTTGGAGAATGTGAATTAACATTTATCCATTCTTTCGACGACTTGACTACAGGGGATGTCAAGAATTTTGTGTTTTTAGATTAACCAATCGTATTTAGCGATTAGTTTGCTCATACGTTCGTCAATCAATAATTGGTTCATAACAGCCTGCCAGTTAAAGACCTTTCCTTTGCCCTTCCATTTGGTGTTCTTGAGCTCAAGGACACGGAGGTAGAGAAGCTTCAGGATGGCCTCGTCATTGGCAAAGGAGCCCTTACGGGTTACCTTTCTGAAACTGGAATTGATGCTTTCTATGGCATTGGTAGTGTACATGACTCTCCGTACATTAGAGCCGTAGTTAAACAGCTGTTCTACGTGCTGGAAGTTGTTTTCCCAGACCGCTATAGCCCCAGGATAGGCTGCCCATTTTCCCTTGAACTTTTCAAACAATCTGCGAGCTTCTGCTACATTGGTAGCCTTGTAGATCTCTTTCAGTTCTTTCAAGAACTCTCTGGATTTGTTCCAGGGAATATACCGCATGGAATTACGGATCAGATGGACAATGCAGCGTTGCACCACTGTGCCAGGGAAGATGGCAGCAGCGCCTTCTTCAAGGCCGCTGACACCATCCATGGAGATGAAACCAATGTCCTGTACTCCCCGGTTCTTGATTTCATCGAAAATCTGCATCCAGGTATGCTTACCTTCCGTTTCGTTGATCCAGATACCAAGGATATCCTTCTCACCATTGATGTCATACCCAAGGATGACGTAGACAGCCTTTTGTTTCAGGGCTCTGTCAGTCTTCATGGGAACATACAGACAGTCGATGAAGAGAAAGGTATAAAAAGGAAACAGTGGGCGATTCTGCCACGCATATACTTCGTCCAGGATCCGGTCCGTAATATGGGCAATCTGTTCATGGGAGATGGAGAAACCGTAGATTTCTTCAATGGTCGAAGAGATGTCTCTCTGGCTCATTCCACGGCCATACATGGCAAGGACTTTCCCTTCGATAGAGGAAACATCACGCTGGTATTTTTGGATTAACTGGGGTTCAAAAGTACCTTCCCGATCACGAGGGACTTGGATGGGTACCGTTCCCATGGAGGTCTTCAGGTTCTTCCTGGAATACCCATTTCTCGTATTCTTGGAATCCTCAGGGGTGCTGCCGTTCTTGGGATAGCCTAAATGGTTATCCAATTCACCCTTAAGAGCTGCTTCAAACAATGGTCCAAAGACACTCTTTAAGGCGGACTGCATCTCTTCGACAGTGGTCGGTTTGTAGGTTTCGTAGATTTCCTGCGCAATTTTTTCGCCAGGGGTAGGGGTACGCTTTGCCATGGTAGTAACTCCTTTTCCTCTTTCTCCCCTTAAGTATGAGGTATGAAAATATTTTGAGCAAGATTCATTTACACAAAATATTTTACACTACCACAGCCGAACTCTTCCTGCCGTCTGATTATCACCCGTCGAAATGCCTCTACTCCTTCAAACCTCAATTTTCTTTTCTCAACATTACGCCATACCAAAAGGACGCCTTCTATCCAAAGGCGCCCTCGCGATTCCAGCTATGCTTTTATTTCTTTTTGCAAATCGTCGTCTTCTTTGTCTGTATGGACATTTCCCTTTCTATTCCTACTACTTTTCTATAATCTTAAATCCATTCCCAAGTCCCCAAAAGCCAGCGGGCAGCCTTCAAACCTGAGAAAAAAGCAGAGCACCTCTTTTTGCCTGCCCATCCCCATTCAGGAGGCGGGTGGCGGGCCGGAAGGAGGGGCCATAAGCAGCCAGCCTCAAGCGGGAATCTGACAGCCCATAGCGGACCGCTGAACACTCTCCGCCTGACGTCTGATAAGTCTCTCCCCTTTCCGCCATTTCGAACGAAACCGAGAAATCTCCCACGCACAGTTTCACCACCGTAAGTAGAATCTACGTTACAAGCCACACTGATAGTTTGAAGTCTGACCATTTGATATCTCCCACCGAATTGTCTCTACCTCCTCAAGCCTCAAATTTCTTTCCTCAAATCTATCTTGAGCGTCTGTCTATCTCCTGCCGACACATCATAAAAAAATCTTTTTCCATCATGTTCACATAAAAGCCAATTTTTCTATTTATATAGTAGAAGGTAACAAATCATGAGACCATGCTTCGGAAATCAAACCTTTTCCTGCTAATCCTAGGCAATACAGAAAAAGACATTCCATTGCAGCAGTCGGGATCCCATGTTCCTTCTCTCCAATCCGGGATGGTAGTAAAAAGCAAACACAAAGAAACTCAGGACTCCAGAAAATCCCTACAGGGCAGAAATGACGGGAGACTCATGTATGGCGCGCGCCGTCGTACCTCGTACAGCAGCGGCCGTAGACCATGCAGACACCGAACTCATTGGGCATGATGGGCAGCTTGGAGACACCGGGTTTCTTTGTAGTGGTTTTAAAGAAATGATTTCCCGCCTCTGCGCCTACTTCCCCCTGCCCAAGGAATGGCAGCAAGCACAATGATACGAAAAGGGAGCAATTATCACAATCTCTTATCTCCCGGCACTCAAAATCATGGACAGCATCAAAACGATCTTATAATCAACTTTTAATTCAAATACTTTAGTACCATCTTATAATGATCATTCATTCTGAGCCCCTCAGCTTTCATGCCACCGGCTTGCCCCCACAAAGCATGTCTTCTATGGTTTTTGCTACACCGTCTTCTTCATTGGAAGGGCAAAGGGCCCGGGCCGCTTTTTTAGCTACTTCATCAGCATTGCTGACAGCATAGGAAAAGCCGGCCATCCGAAGGAGGGGCACATCGTTTTCCGTATTTCCAAATGCCATGACTTCATCAGGAGAGATACCTTTCTGGTCACAGAGGAAGCGCACGGCTGCTCCTTTATTGACTCCTTTTTTATGGACATCCACGAAATCATCGCCAGGGAAAACTACATCCACCAGACCGCTGAACTTGTCTTCCACTACCTGCCGGATAGCCATCCTTTTTTCCAAAGATGGATCGGCAAAGACGATGCGAGTCACCAGTTTTTCGGGATGGTAGAAATTTTCACCCAGGTACACCGGTTTTTTGGAGCGGTATTTCTGGTATTTTTTCTCTGTGCCATTGGGTTTATCCATGTAAATCACATCATCCATGAAGGAGGTGGCATTCCACCCTCTTTTTTTCGATTCCAGAAGGATGGCGGAAGCCAGATCCGGCGAAAGTCCTTCCTGCCGCACAGGCTCTCCGGTTTCACTCATCATAATCCAGGCTCCGGTGTAGCAGATAAGGGGCACATTGCCCAGCTGGAGCGTATCCGCCTTGGCCTTGGCCGAGTCCCACATGCGGCCGGTAGCCACTACGATTTCATAGCCCCGGCTTTGGGCCTTCTTGATGACCTGCCTGGAATAATCGGAAATCGTCATATCATCATGAAGCAGTGTGCCATCCAGATCGATGGCAATCAAACGAACAGCCATAGGAAACTCCTTTCAGAAAATCACTGATTTCTCCGTCGAAGGCCGGAGAGCAGGACGGGGCTGGGAATCTGGGAAAGAAAGACACCCAAGGTCATGGCAATGACACCGATGGTCTGCCTGAGGGTAAAGGATTCATCCAGGAAAAAAAGGCCTGACAGCCCTCCGAATACCATTTCCATACTGAGAATCATGGACGCCTCGGTAGGCGGCATGTACTTCTGCCCCACTGCCTGCAGGGTATAGGCCACACTGGTGGAAAGAATCCCTGTATAGAGAATGGGCCACGCTGCCCCCTCAAGACCTGCCAGGTCCGGCGTTTCAAAAAGAAAGGCCAGCATGAGGTTCAGCACCCCCGTCACCATGAACTGCCCTGCCGACAGAAGCACCGGAGAAAAACGCTGAGTCAGATAATTCAGCATATGGATCTGCACCGTAAAGGACAGAGCGCAGAGCAGCATGAGCCCATCGCCCAAACTGATGGAAAAGTCGCTGGTTATGGAGATGAAATAAACCCCTGCCATGGCCAGGATGGCGCCAATCAGATGATTGCGAAGAAGGGGCTGTCCCAGAAAGAGGCCTGTGATGGGAACCATGAGAAGATAATTGGCCGTGAGAAAGCTGGCCTTGGAAGCAGTCGTATACTGCAGCCCCACCTGCTGCAGGGTAGCTCCCAGAAAAAGGGGAATCCCCACCATGAGGAAAGCAGCCCAGAGAGGGATGGACGTGGGCAGAGGACTTTTCCCCTCCCTGTGAAAATAGAGAAAAGGCAGAAGAGCCAGAGAGCCGATGACAAAACGAACCCCGTTAAATGTAAAAGGGCCCACCGTATCCATGCCCACTACCTGGGCCACAAAGGCGAAGCCCCAGATGAGGGCCGCCGCCAGCAAAAGCAGACGATATTTCATATACATGCTCCTTAGGGTATAATAGAGAAAGCTTTTCTTATTATATCAGATTCAAAGGTTCCATACCCCAAGAAAGGAGAACATGATGAAAGAAATCGTAATCGCCCAGCCCCTGGGCGTATCCAAAGAAACACTGGACACCCTCCTTGCCCCTCTCACCGGCAGGGGATACCATCTCACCCTTTGGGACAGCCTCCCAGAAAACCAGGACGATCTGGGAAACCGCATTTCCAAAGCAGACCTGGCGGTCATTGCCAACTACCCACTGAAAAAAGAAGCGCTGGACAAAGCCTCTTCCCTCAAATACCTCTGCGTCGCTTTCACCGGCGTAGACCATGTAGATATCGATACCTGCCGTGAGAAAGGCATCGCCGTCTCCAACTGCGCCGGCTACTCCACCGAATCCGTGGCAGAACTGGCCATAGGTATGATGCTTTCCCTCTACCGTAAACTGGAGGAAGGCAAAGACGCTGCCGCCCATGGAAAAACAGGCGCCGGCCTTCGGGGAATTGAAATCAAAGACCGCACAGTAGGCATCATCGGCACCGGCGCCATCGGATACCGCACCGCAAATCTCGCCAAAGCCTTCGGCGCCAAAGTCATCGGCTACAACCGTTCCCACAGCCATGACGATATCACCTACACCGACCTTAACACCCTCCTTCAAACAAGCGACATCGTATCCATCCACCTTCCCCTGACAAAAGACACAAAGCACTTCATTGACAAAGACAAACTGTCCCTCATGAAAAAAGACGCTATTCTGATTAATACCGCCAGAGGCGGCATCATCGACAATGAAGCCCTGGCAGAAGCGCTGAAAAAAGGTGAAATCGCCGGCGCCGGCATCGATGTATTCGATATGGAGCCGCCCCTTCCCGAAGACTATCCCCTCCTTTCCGCCCCTCACACCGTCCTTACGCCCCATGTAGGATTTGACACGGAAGAAGCCATGGAAAGAAGAGCCGCCATTGTGGCAGACAACCTCAAGAGCTTTGTAGAAGGAAAACAGAAAAATATCATATGCTGACATAAAACAGAAAAGCCTATCAGGGGAGTAAGGGCCAGCTTTTCCCGACTTGCGTATCCAACCCAGTATACGCACACTAATGAGGAAAATCCTGCGATTGCTCTTCCTTATTGCTTTTCTGTTTTTGTTTTGCCTTTGCTTCTGTCTGTTGCCGGCCGGGTTTAGGAGAAGTGAGGGTAAAAAGGAGAAGCTTATGCAATATAAATGGTTGGAGAGAGAAATGAGGACGCTTTCCATGGAAGAATTCTATTTCCCATCTGTCATGTATATCGCGATAATTCCGGCCGGAATGCAGCTTTGTTAAAAAGAAATCAAAAATCCCTGTATACAGGCTTCTGGTTTTCCCCTCCCGCTTCCCCGGAAGCCCGCCACACTGACTGGCTCGGATACCATCCGTGTTTTTGTGCTGTTTTTGGCAGCACGAAAAAAGCAGCCCCTCATGGAGCTGCTTTTTTCACTGTAAAAACTCCTGATTTGTCCCATGCCGCTCCACGGTAGGGCTCAGGCGTTCTGCTTCGATGAATCGGCCAGGGGTAGCCGCCTAAGCGGAATGTCTGTGTCGTCAAGGAAGAACAGGTATAGCCATCGTTGCCACCGTCATGTCTGACAGGTCATGCCTCAGGAGTTTTTATGGAGTTTTCGGCGCGCCGGAGAGGAGAAATTCATGAAGGTTTTAAGTCTTTCCTCCCCGCTTCCATGGATTGTGCACCGCGGGAATTGGAAAGACTTTCGCCAGGCCTTTTCGCCTCTCTGGTCATATAGTCAGGGAGCCTGGGTAAGTGTATCAGTCAGGATTTGTGGATATACCCTTGGACACACCTTCGGCGTGAGGGTTGACGGGCTATCGGTCAGTCAACTAAAAGGAAGGTACTTGTATGCTGCAGGCTAAGGACCTGCTTCACCCGGCTTGGAAACCCTCTGCAGGGTCTCCACAGGGAAGGACATACAAACCGGGCTTTGCCCTTTGGAAATGTACCCTTTTATGCTAAAAAGGGCTGTGAAAAAATGGGAATCATTTCTTCACAGCCTTTTTTCATTGCCAACCTGCAGTTTATCCATTTCATGACTGCCACTTATCTTCGAAATTAAATTTTTCCATATCCTCCGGCAGCCTGGCAGTGAACAGTTTCCCGGAGAGTGCATCCAGAGGAGGCTTCACATGTTCCGGAAACCCTACTTTTCCTGCATGGAGCAGCTGCCGCCTGATATGATTCCTATCCGAGAAGGCTATGCTCTCCTTTGTGCCGTACTTCCTGTCTCCCAAAAGGGGATGACCGGCGTGGGAGAAGTGGACGCGGATCTGGTGGGAGCGGCCGGTAATGAGATGGACTTCCACCAGAGTGCAGAGGTCCTGCCCCATTCTTTTCACGGCGATTTGCTTATATCTTGTTTCCACGGGCCTGGCGCCTTCTTCTTCATGGTCCAGACAGCGAACCTGATTTTTTCTTTCATCTTTAACCATCCAGCCTTTGAAGGTACCCTGTTTTTCTGTTTCGCCCCAAACCATGGCGGTGTAAGTCTTGCTCACTGCCCTGGTGCGAATGAGCTCACTCAGCTGCTGCAGGGCGGCCATGGTCTTTCCGGCCAGCACAATGCCGCTGGTGTTTCGGTCCAGCCGGTTGCAGATGGAGGGACGGAAGGCCGGGGTGATTTCATTTTTTAAATAGCCAAGAAGGCCGTCATTCAGGGAAAGGCTGCCGCTGCCGTCCCCCTGGGAAAGAAGGCCGGCCGGTTTATTCAGTACCAGCACGTTCTCATCTTCATAGAGGATGGAGGATGAGAAAAAGGAAAGGTCTTTCCCCTTCGGTTTCATTTCTTCCTGAAATTTTGAAATGGTGTCATCAGAAAACCAGATGTCTATCCGGTCGCCGGATACTAGTTTTTCTTTCCCTTCCAT
>ERZ507033.967-NODE-967-length-11726-cov-3.772427_pt1 | contig 11726 bp, 9 predicted proteins | sample MGYA00512874_ERZ507033 | MGnify/ENA metagenome assembly ERZ507033
TGGCCCGTGCAATGACAAGACTGAAAGCGTCCAGAAACAGACGCGGGGATATCTGATCTGAGAAATTAATAAAAGCTATGATAAAAAGAGCTGTCGTTTTACGAAAATGTATTCGTGAAAACGACAGCTTTTTTTGCGGTGATTTATCTTGTATGCCGCCTGTAGCTTGCAGGTGTCTCTTCATATTTTTCCTGGAATAATTTATAAAAATATCCCTTGTTATGATATCCTACAGAATCAGCAATTTCCTCAATACTCTTATCGGTCGATACAAGCAGATGCTCTGCACGCTCGAGACGGATCTGCTGGAGATAAGCGGAATAGGTGAGCCCGGTCTTACGCTTGATCAGGCGGTTGAAGTAATCTTCCTGATAGTGGAATTCATTTACCAGATCCTGAATGGTGATATCTCTAAAATGTGCCCGGATATAATCTGAGATCTCTTCGAATACGATCCAGTTCATCGTCTGCTTCTGCTCTTTGGAAAGAGAAAAATCATACTGCGTACTTAAGATCCTGAATATGCGGAATAACAGACCTTTTGTGATGTATCGTGATCCGCTGTCCGGCGAATAAGATTCTTTCAAAAGCAATAAAAGACTGTCGTCCAAAGCTTCACTTGCTCCGGCTGATGGACGGAAATGCAGGAATTGCTGGACATCCTTTTGCTTTAACAATGCAGACTGCAGAAAGGAAAGAATCTTCTGCGGGGTACTGTTCTCATTCATGATCTCCGTAAACATATCGTTGGCAATTCCGATAAAAAGCACGACCCCAGACTGGTCTGTCAGGTAGTCCTGGTGCAGACAGTTTTTGTCGATCAGGCAGAGATCACCTTTCTGAAAGACTACATCTTTATTCAATATCCGTTGGTGAAATTCTCCTTCCACAACATAGGAAAGTTCCAGATAATCATGCGTGTGAAGCTGCGTATATTCTCCATCCGAATAAGAATAATGGTAACAGAAATTCTCCGGGGAGGGCATCATTGTTGCATACAGATTACCAGGAGAATCAAAGTTCCAGCATAACAGGAAACTGCGGTCCTGACTGAGTAACGGATAAGTCTTAACTTCCTGGACGGACTTGGAATATTCCGGACAGATAAGTCTTGCGCCTAATTTATGGTTTTCCGGAAGAAGCCGGGCATCAGGTCCTGTGATCCGGCGGCAAAAATCGGATAAATTCATACAAATACCTCCTTGACATCTAGTATGATTATACCATAACAGAGGTCGGAATAGGTAACAATTTTTCCAAAAGTGCAGAGTTTAGAGATTGAGAAAGTAAGTTTGTATTTTTATAATAGAGACATAATAAAGCTGTAGACGAAACAGAAAATTTGAATGAAAAGGAGTAAAAAATATGTTAAAAACAAAAAATTATCAGTTTTGGTTCTGTACAGGATCACAGGATCTTTATGGAGATGAGTGTCTTGCACACGTAGCAGAGCATTCAAAGATTATTGTAGATGCGTTAAATAAATCAGGAAACCTTCCATATGAAGTCGTATGGAAACCAACCATGATTACAAATGAAGTAATCAGAAAGACATTCAACGAAGCGAATACAGATGAGAACTGTGCCGGTGTTATCACATGGATGCATACATTCTCTCCTGCAAAATCATGGATTTTAGGATTACAGGAGTACAGAAAACCATTACTTCACTTACATACACAGTTCAACCGTGAAATTCCATATGACACTATCGACATGGATTTCATGAATGAGAACCAGGCAGCACATGGTGACAGAGAATATGGACACATTTTCAGCCGCTTGAATATGGAGCGTAAAGTTGTTGCAGGATATTGGGAAGATGAAGACGTTCAGAAACAGATCGGATCATGGATGCGTACAGCAGTTGGTGTTGTAGAAAGCAGCCACATCAGAGTTATGCGTGTAGCTGACAATATGAGAAACGTTGCTGTTACAGAAGGTGACAAAGTAGAAGCTCAGATTAAATTCGGATGGGAAGTAGATGCTTATCCTGTAAATGAGATCGTTGAAGCTGTAAATGCTGTATCTCAGGCAGATATTGATACATTAGTAGAAGAGTATTATGACAAATATGATATCCTTCTGGAAGGAAGAGATGAGAAAGAATTCCGTGAGCATGTAGCAGTGCAGGCTGGAATCGAACTTGGATTTGAAAGATTTTTGGACGAGAAGAACTATCAGGCAATCGTAACACACTTCGGAGATCTTGGTGGACTGAAACAGCTTCCGGGACTTGCAATCCAGAGACTGATGGAAAAAGGTTATGGATTTGGAGCAGAAGGTGACTGGAAGACAGCTGCTATGGTACGTGTTATGAAGATCATGACTCAGGGAATGAAGGATGCTAAGGGAACTTCATTCATGGAAGATTACACATACAACCTTGTATCAGGTAAAGAAGGCGTTCTGGAATCTCACATGCTGGAAGTTTGCCCGACAATCGCAGATGGAAAGATCAGCATTAAAGAGCAGCCACTCAGCATGGGTGACAGAGAAGATCCGGCAAGACTTGTATTCACATCTAAGACCGGACCGGCTGTTGCAACATCTCTGATTGACCTCGGAGACAGATTCCGTCTGATCATCAACGATGTAGACTGCAAGAAGACAGAGAAACCAATGCCAAAACTTCCAGTAGCAACAGCATTCTGGACACCACAGCCGAACTTAAAGGTTGGAACAGAAGCATGGATTCTGGCAGGAGGAGCTCATCATACAGCATTCTCTTATGACTTAACAGCAGAGCAGATGGGTGACTGGGCAGCAAGCATGGGAATCGAAGCCGTATACATTGATAAGGATACAACAATCAGACAGTTCAAGAATGAACTCCTGTGGAACAGCGTTGCATACCGCAAATAATCAAATAAAGAATTACGGGTAAAAGATTATATTTGCAGGGGATATCGAAATAGATATTTCCCTGCAAAAATAGTATAATGGAGATATTAAGAAAACTTAAAATATAATGTTTAGGAGGAAGCGTACAATGAGCAATGTAAAAGAGATCATTGAAAGCGGAAAAGCATATCTTGGAATCGAATTCGGTTCTACAAGAATTAAAGCGGTACTGATCGATGAGGAGCACAATCCAATTGCATCCGGAAGCCACACATGGGAGAACCGTTACGAGAACGGACTGTGGACTTACTCTCTGGATGATATCTGGACAGGTCTTCAGGACAGTTACCGTGACATGGCAGAAAATGTACAGAAAGAGTACGGAGTAACAATTAAAAAACTCGGAGCGATCGGATTCAGTGCCATGATGCATGGATATATGGCATTTGACAAAGAAGGAAAGCTTCTTGCACCATTCCAGACATGGAGAAACAGCAATACAGGAAAGGCTTCTGAAGTGCTGGTAGATTTGTTCCGGTACAACATACCACTGAGATGGAGTATTGCGCATCTGTATCAGTGTATCCTGGATAAAGAAGAGCATGTAAAAGATATTGCATTTATGACAACGCTTGCGGGGTATATCCACTGGCAGATGACAGGTGAGAAGGTTCTTGGTGTAGGTGATGCATCCGGAATGTTCCCAATTGATATGAATACAAAAGATTACGATGAAGAGATGATCCAAAAGTTCGATAAACTCATCGAAGGTGAGAACTATCCATGGAAAGTAAAAGAGATCCTTCCTAAAGTTCTGGTAGCAGGAGACGCAGCCGGTATCCTGACAGAAGAAGGAGCAAAGAAACTTGACCCTACAGGCAATCTGGAAGCAGGAATTCCACTTTGTCCTCCGGAAGGAGATGCAGGAACAGGTATGGTAGCTACAAACAGCGTAGCACAGCGTACAAGCAACATTTCCGCAGGTACTTCATTCTTCTCTATGGTTGTCCTTGAGAAGCCTCTGAAAGATTTGCATACAGAGATTGACATGGTTACAACACCTGACGGAAGTCTGGTTGCTATGGTGCATTCCAATAACGGAACCACAGACCTGAATGCATGGGTAAATCTGTTCAAAGAATTCGCAGATTCTATCGGAGCAGACGTGGATATGAACCAGATGTATGGAACACTTTACAATAAAGCACTGGAAGGCGATGCTGACTGCGGCGGAATCCTTTCTTACGGCAACTATGCAGGAGAGCCTATCACAAATGTAGAAAAAGGACGTCCGATGGTAGTAAGAACACCGGAGACAAAATTCACTCTGGCGAACTTCATGAGGTCTCATCTGTACACAGCACTTGGTGTTATCAAAGTCGGAATGGACATCTTAACAAAAGACGAAGGTGTAGAGATCGATACTGTTCTCGGTCATGGAGGACTCTTCAAGACAAAAGGTGTCGGACAGAAGATTTTGGCTGATGCGATCAACACACCGGTCGTAGTTATGGAGACAGCAGGAGAAGGCGGACCATGGGGAATGGCTATCCTGGCTGAGTACATGGTAAAACGTGCAGAAGGTGAGAAACTGGAAGATTATCTGAAGAATAAAGTATTCGGAAGCAATGCCGGAAGCAGAATTGATCCGGATCCGGAAGGCGTAGCAGGATACGAAGCATTTATGGAGACATATAAGAAGGGACTTGACGTAGAGCGTAGAGCTTGTGCTGATCTGTAAAAGCTGTCATATTGTGTAAAAGTAGAGGGGACACGGTGATGTCCCCGTATCTGTTATGATATAGAAGAGGTAAAGGAGATAAGAAAAATGCTGGAAGAATTGAAAAAAGAAGTATATGAAGCAAACATGCTTCTTCCAAAATATGACCTGGTAACATTCACATGGGGAAATGTAAGCGGAATCGACCGTGAAAAAGGTCTTTTCGTAATCAAACCAAGTGGAGTAGATTATGATAAATTAACACCGGAAGACATGGTTGTTGTTGATCTTCAGGGAAACAAAGTAGAAGGAGACTTAAATCCATCTTCTGATACAGCGACACACGTAGAACTGTACAACAGATTCCCGAATATTGGCGGCGTTGTGCATACACATTCTCCATGGGCAACAAGCTGGGCTCAGGCAGGAAGAGGAATTCCTTGTTATGGAACTACACATGCAGATTATCTGTACGGAACAGTACCATGTGTAAGAAATCTTACAAAAGAAGAAATTGACGAAGCTTATGAGAAAAATACAGGTGTCCTGATCGCAGACAGATTCGATGAAGATGATCTGGATTATGTTGCAACACCTGCAGTACTCTGCAAGAATCACGGACCATTTACATGGGGCAAAGATGCGCATGAAGCAGTTCACAATGCAGTTGTATTAGAAGAAGTTGCCAAGATGGCAGCAAGATGTGAAATGATCAACCCGGACGTAAAACCTGCACCACAGGAATTACAGGATAAGCATTACTTCAGAAAACATGGAGCAAATGCTTATTATGGACAGCCAGGGAAATAAATGAATTGGTGTTAAAAAAGGATTACAAGAGACACTGCCAGTGATGACAGTGTCTCTTGTAGTCTTGGTATTCATTAGGTTTTATACTGTTGTGAACAGGTCGACAGACTGTCCGGTCATAACTGCCGGTGAATCTGCCAAAAGGTAGATGATTGCTTTTGCAACATCTTTTGAGCTTCCCATCGGGCAGCCGTCCTGTCCTACAGAGTGGTTGTAGACTCTCTGTCCCGGTGTGTCCACGATTCCAGGAGATACGGCATTGCATTTGATTCCGTATTCTTTGGTCTGGATAGCAGTTGTCTTGGTCATGGTTACGATACCGCCTTTTGCAACAGCATATGCACCCATCTGAGATGCAATACGACCCATTCTTGAAGATACATTTACGATATCTCCTTTTCCTTGTTTTATCATTACAGGTACAACATTTTTAGTTACAAGGAATGGGATTCTCAAGTTTGTTTTGATGATCTGATCCCACTGTTCTTCTGACCATTCCCAGATCTTAATTGCCTGATGTTCGATATTTTTGTAGATCTCTTTTGGGTATCCGCCTGCATTGTTAACGAGAATATCAATTCTTCCGTATTTATCAACAACAGTTTTGACCATGTCGGCAACCTGTTCTCCGTCTGTAAGGTCTCTGGAAAGTGAGATTGCTGTTCCGCCGGCATCTTCGATCATTTTTACTGTTTCATCAAGATCAGACTGTGTTCTTGCTACTGTTACGACAGTGGCACCTTCAGCAGCGATAGCAAGTGCTGCGTCACGTCCGATTCCTTTTCCTGATCCTGTTACAATTGCGATTTTTCCTTCTAATTTACCCATGATATATATCCTCCAAAATTATATTTATACAAGCCTTGCTGTTTCAGCAAAGAACTGAATGTCTGTAGCTTCGATGTAGCTGTCACCGATTTCATGAAGTAGTATGACGTTGAGATTACCGTTCAGATTCTTCTTGTCTAAGGCGATCGCTTCGGTTAATGTCCCAAGAGTGAGACCGCATTCAAAAGGAAGTCCGTAGGTTTTTAAAACCTGCTGGATATGGTCTGCAGTTCCTTTTGGTGTTAATCCTTTTTCCTCGGCAATCCTGGTAATCTGATACATGCCAATGGCAACGGCTTCGCCATGACTTTCCCGCTGATAATGGAAATGTTGTTCAATGGTGTGAGCCAGTGTGTGTCCGAAATTCAGTAACATACGCTCACCTGTGTCAAACTGATCATTTTCTACAACCATTCGTTTGATATCTACACAGCGTGTGATGATGGCAGGCAGTTCTTCTTTTAAATCTTCAAAAGAACTGTGTGATTCCAAGATACTAAATAAATCCGCATCTTTGATGCAGCCGTATTTGATAACCTCTCCCATACCATCGTTGATAAATCGTTCCTTCAGCGTGTTAAGTACCAGTGGATCGATCAGCACCAGTGAAGGCTGATAGAATGCGCCGACCAGATTCTTGCCTTCCGGAAGGTCTACTGCGACTTTTCCACCGACAGAAGAATCAACCTGCGCCAACAGTGAAGTTGGGATCTGTACCAGTCTTACACCTCTTAGATAACTGGAAGCGGCAAATCCTGCAAGATCACCGATGACACCGCCGCCAAGAGCAATGACTAGATCACTTCTGGAAATCTTTGCTTCCAGCATGGCTTTGTAGACTGTCGGAAGTGTCTGGAAATCCTTGGTGGCTTCTCCGTGAGGGAGTACCAGATGATGGCATTCATAATCTGAATCCAGTGTATGGATCAGTGTATCTCCGTATAGAGGAAATACATTATCGTCCGAAATGATCATAATGCGTTTGCCATGATACATCTTACGGATATAGTTCCCTGCCTGGGACAATATATTATTTTCAATATAAATAGGATAACTGTCTTTTCCCAAATTAACTGTAAGTTTCATTTTAAAGCTCCTGTAAACTATGAGGCTGCATACATTAGATGGATTTTCCGACTACATTTGCAATCTGTGCAACCTGTTTGAGTAATTCGTCGTATTTCTTAGGTTTTAATGACTGTGCTCCGTCGCAGAGTGCAGATTCGGGATCGTTGTGTACTTCTATCATCAGTCCGTCTGCTCCGGCGGCTATAGCAGCCATTGCCATGGAATCTACTAACCACCATTTTCCACCTGCATGACTTGGGTCAACGATGATCGGAAGATGTGTCAGTTTACGAAGTACAGGTATACTCTGAAGATCCAGAGTATTTCTTGTATAGCTTTCGAAAGTACGGATTCCACGTTCGCAGAGGATGACATTTTCATTACCGGATGCCATGATGTATTCTGCTGACATGATCCATTCTTCGTAAGTAGCATTCAGACCCCTTTTTAAGAGGATTGGACGATCAAGCTGCCCCAATTCTTTTAACAGGTCGAAGTTCTGCATATTACGTGCACCGATCTGGATAAGATCTACTTTTTCGTTAAATACATCAAGGTATTTGTCGGACATCAGTTCAGTTACGATCGGAAGACCGGTCTCTTCTTTAACTGCGGTTAAGATATCAAGACCTTCAAGCCCGAGTCCCTGGAATGAATAAGGGCTTGTTCTTGGCTTGAATGCACCTCCGCGGAGTAAGTTGGCTCCGGAAGCTTTTGCTGCCCGGGCAATTTCAAGAACCTGTTCGTATGATTCTACGGAACAAGGACCGGCGATCATTGCAAGATTGTCTCCGCCGACTTTTACGCCGGATACATTGATAATGGAATCTTCCGGATGGAATGCACGGTTAGCTAATTTGTACGGTTCCTGTACATGCATAACTTTATCAACTGCAGAATCAATCTCGAATACTTTGGAATCAACTTTGGCTGTGTCACCGATACAGCCGATCACTGTCATCTCCTTGCCTTGTACAATATGTGTGTCAAGACCTCTCTTTTTGACCATGTTCTCAACACGAGAAACATCATCTTTTGTAGTATGTGGTTTTAATACGATAATCATAATTAATATCCTCCAATATGTATGATCATTGTGCCTGTGTGATATTTTCTTTCTCGTGTGAATCTGTTGTGGTCGCACTGTAAAATATTCGCACTGCAAAACTTTAAACGCTTAAAGCGTAAAACTAATGATATATTAACGCAATGGAATTTGATTGTCAATACTTTTATTGGATAAATTCTTTCATTTTTTTAAAAGTGTGTTAGACTAAAATTGTATAGTAAAAAGGGAGTGGGAAAATGGTAAATGTATGGGCAGCAGATATTACACCACTATTAATAGAAGAAATATATCGTGCATATTATAACAGGGTGCCAAAGTGGAGAAAGGAAAAAGCGGATAAGCTGCGGAATGTGGCAGACCGTGCAAGGAGTGTTGGTGCATGGATCTTATGGGAGAAGATACAAGAGATGACCGGACTTCCGGAAGATGCTGTATTCAATCTGTCACATTCGGGAAAGTATGTATTGTGCGCCTGCAGTGACCGGGAAGGCGTGCAGGTCGGATGTGATGTGGAGATGACAGGAGCATTAAGGATGTCAGTAGCTGAACGCTATTTCTGTCCATCAGAATGTAAGATCATCCGTGCAGGTACGGATGAAAAAGAACAGGCAGAATGGTTCTACCGTTTCTGGGTATTGAAAGAAAGCTTTATGAAAGCCACCAGGAGGGGCATGGGACTGGATATGAGGACATATGAATTTGCCTGGAGGCCGGATGGCATACCATATATGAGAAAGCAGCCGGATGAATATCCCGGGATCTACCTGTGCAGGGAATATGAACTGAAGCAGGGGGATGCAAGAGCCGCAGTGATTACGACAGATGATGAAATCGGGGGGAGATTACAAGAAGTCAGACTTGCTTAAAAAGGGGTGTATGAACATGAGACAGTTAAAGACGAAATGGGCAGACAATATAAATGAAAAGAATGTATTAGGGGAATATCCAAGACCATTGATGCGCCGGAAAAGTTATGTGAATCTGAACGGTGTGTGGAAATATGCAATAAAAGACACAAAAGGATTTCCAAAGAAAATGAACGGAGACATATTGGTCCCGTTTTCACCGGAGGCAGCACTGTCGGGAGTCGGAAGACAGTTAAAGCCGGATGAGTTTTTATGGTATAAAAGGAGTCTTCCGGAAGAGATAAGACCAGAAGCAGGAAGCCGCTGGCTGCTTCATTTCGGAGCTGTGGATCAGTGTGCAGTTGTCTATGTAAATGGAAAGAAACAAGGAAAACATGTGGGCGGATATCTGCCGTTTTCATTCGATGTTACGGATGCATTGCAAGAAGAAAGAAATATACTGACAATAAAAGTAAAAGATTATTCCGATACATATTATTACAGCAGGGGAAAACAGAAATTAGAAAATGGCGGGATGTTCTATACGGCGCAAAGTGGAATCTGGCAAACGGTATGGATGGAAAAGGTTCCGGAGTATCACATCAAAGATCTGAAGATCACACCGCTTTATGATCAGTCTTCCGTTATGATACAGCTGGAAGATGCCGCCGGAAGAAAAGATATCGACTATGATGTGACGGTAACGGCAAGAACGATGTGGCCGTTAAAAACTGCCGGTAGGACAGGGAGACCATGTATGGTGAGAATTCCGCATATGAGAAACTGGAGTCCGGAGGATCCGTTTTTATATGATGTGCATATAAAGATGGGGAATGATTCGGTAGAGAGTTATTTTGCCATGCGTAAGATAGAAGTGAAGAATGACAAAAACGGAATCCCGAGGATCTTTTTGAACAACAAACCATATTTTCAAAAAGGAGTTCTGGATCAGGGATACTGGCCGGACGGCTTGTATACACCACCGTGTGATGAAGCAATGATCTATGATATCCAGAAGATGAAGGATCTGGGGTTTAATATGATCCGGAAGCATATCAAGATAGAACCGCAGAGATGGTATTATCATTGTGACCGGATTGGCATGCTGGTATGGCAGGATATGGTGAATGGAGGACGTGAATATAAGAGCTGGTATGTTACCTGGCTGGCAACAGTTATGGAAGGAACGCATATCCGTGCAAAGGATACAAGGCTGCATCTGATGGGACGTCAGGATCCGACCGGACAGAAACAGTTTGAAAGTGAAATGAAAGAAACGATCCGGCGGTTATATAATCATCCGTCCGTTGTGACATGGGTGATATTTAATGAGGGCTGGGGACAATTCAAGACGAGGAAGATGACAGACATTGCTCTGGCAGAAGATCATACCAGATTGATTGATTCTGCAAGCGGATGGTTTGATCAGGGATGTGGGGATATCAAAAGTATTCATGATTATTTCTTCCCGTTGAATATCACACCGGAAAAGCGGGTGACAGCGCTTACCGAATTCGGGGGATACTCGCTTCAGATTCCGAAGCACAGTATGTATGAAAAAGATATTTACGGATATAAGATATTTAAAAGAAAAAAAGATCTCAGCAGAGCGTATGAAAAATTGATAAAAAAACTCGTTATCCCGAATATCAGCAGGGGGGTAAGTGCGACGGTCTATACGCAATTATCGGATATAGAAGAAGAGGTAAATGGAATCATTTCTTATGATAGAAAAATAGTCAAAATGGATGAAAAAACCGTTAAAAAACTGAATGAAAAACTTCATTTTTAGCCTTTATTTTCGGGGAAATGTAACGTAAGCAGAGTTGACGTGTTTTCTGTGATTTGTTAGAATATAAAAGGGAAAAATAAAGATTTATCAAGATAGAAAATTGTTTACAAAACCATAAAAAAACACATGAGGAGAGTATGGGAGCGTAAGAATAATTAAGGAGGAAGACGATGTTGGAATTAACATTTGGAGAACAGGTCAAGATCATTCTGAGCCGTAAAGGAATGACCATCAAAGAACTTGCAGAAAAGATAGAAAAACAGACAGGAAAAAAGATGTCGCGCCAGAACCTGACACAACGTCTCGGAAGAGATAATTTCCAGGAGCAGGATATGCGTATGATCGCAAAGATTCTGGAATGCCCGTTCTATTTAGATATATTAGAAGAACATGAAGACCGCACAGAGAAACCGGTGAAAGAACAGAAAGCTGCAGAACCGGAACAGAAAGAGGCACCTACAAGAGCGGAAGAAAGGGATATTACGATTGGAGAACTGGTCGATATTCATAAAGAATTAGATGCGATTGAGAAGAAGAAAAGCAAGAAAAAAGCAAAGAAAGTTGTAGAAGAGAATCCGGAATATGTCCAGGAGACGATTTTTGACTTCTTTGTGAATGAGAAAGCAGAAGAGCCGGAAGTAGAAGCAGAGCCGGAGTATGAGGAAGAGCCGGAAGTAGAAGCAGAGCCGGAAGTGGAAGCAGAGCCGGAAGTGGAAGCAGAGCCGGAAGTGGAAGCAGAGCCGGAAGTGG
>ERZ507033.977-NODE-977-length-11703-cov-4.797905_pt1 | contig 11703 bp, 12 predicted proteins | sample MGYA00512874_ERZ507033 | MGnify/ENA metagenome assembly ERZ507033
GTAAAAAAGTGAGAACATCCGATGAGGTGCAGAATTTTTTTCTGTACCTTGTCGGTGTTTTTATGCCTGTACAAATTGAAAATGTTTTGTGAACTATTTTCAAACACGACAAAAGGTGTCGTGTTTGAGCAGTAGAATACAGTCGAACAATTAAGAAAGGGGGGAGAATATGAGTGCATCTGAACGCCGTGCTGAAATTATGCGGATTTTGGTTGGAAGACGGAAGTGCTATCTGTCTGATTTAGCACAGGAACTTGGTGTTTCAAAAAGAACCATTCAGAGAGACGTTCAGACACTTGTATTGCAATACCCTCTTGAAAGTATTCATGGAAACGGCGGCGGAATTCGTCTTGCAGATTGGTATCATCCACATCGAAATATTCTGTCACAAGAGCAAATTCGAACGCTGCGGGAATTAAGTTCTTATGCGGATGAACAGCAAAAGAAGATTGTACAACAGATCATTTCTGCCTATGGAACGAATACATATTGTTCAGTTTGGAAAACGAAGGAGTGAAACCAAATGAAAACCCTCATAGATGTCCTTGCAGCACTCAGCGATTTCGTAAAGATCGCATCAGAGTGGGCAGAAAGTGCTTCCAAAGCGGAAGTGGAGACATTTACACAGATCTGTCCGCAAAAAGAAGAAACGGTCAAAAAAGCAGTAGAAAAGCCGGTCACACTGGAAGAAGTCCGCAGTGTTCTGGCAAATCTGTCCCGCAGCGGACAAAAGGAAACGGTGCTGAAACTGCTGCAAAAGCATGGCGGCAACCGATTGTCTGAAGTTCCACCAGAACGATACGCTGCACTATTTGTAGATGCACAGGAGGCAGCCCATGCCGAATAAACATGCCATGCTCTCTGCTTCTTCCAGTGCTCGATGGCTGGCGTGTCCGCCCTCTGCACAGCTTTGTGCTGCCCTGCCGGATACCGTGACAGACTACGCCCTGGAAGGCACGTGTGCCCACGAATTGGCAGAATATAAGGTACAAAAACTGCTTGGGAATCCGGCTTCCAATCCAGTGGAAAACTTAGATTTCTACGACACGGAAATGGAAGACTGCACGGACAGCTACGCCCAGTACATCGCCGAACTGCTGGCAAATCTGCAAGAACCAATGGTTTTAGTAGAACAGCGGTTGGATTTCAGTCGATACGTTCCGGACGGCTTCGGCACGGGAGATTGCGTGATTGTTGCAGATTCCGTTCTAACCGTTATCGACTTCAAGTATGGCAAGGGCGTGGCGGTGTCTGCCGACCACAACTCGCAGATGATGCTGTACGCTCTGGGGGCGTTGGAACTGTTCGATGCCCTCTATGACATCGCAGAAATCCGGATGGTGATCTTTCAGCCAAGAATCCAGAACCTCAGCGAATGCACCCTGCCGCTGTCGAAGTTGCTGCACTGGGCGGAAACCGAGCTAAAACCCAAAGCCGCACTTGCTGCCAAAGGCGATGGTGATTTCTGTGCTGGTGAACATTGTCGGTTCTGCAAAGTGAAAGCAACTTGCCGGAAACGGGCGGAGTACAATCTACAATTGGCGAAGTATGATTTTGCAATGCCGGACAAGCTGACCGATGCCGAAATTGAAGCAATTTTGGAAACTGCTGACCAGCTGGTTGCATGGGCTTCTGATATCAAGGAATACGCCTTGCAGCAGTCCTTACAGGGGAAAACGTGGAAGAATTGGAAGCTGGTTGAAGGCAGAGCCAGACGAGCATATTGCAGTGAAACTGCAGCAGCGGAGGCGGTACAAGCTGCTGGATTCGACCCATACGAACATAAGGTACTGGGCATTACCGCAATGACCAGAATGCTGGGCAAGAAAAAATTTGAAGAATTGTTGGGAGATTTGCTTGTGAAACCACAGGGAAAGCCAACACTTGTTCCGCTATCAGACAAACGACCTGTGTGGAATACTGCACAGGTAGATTTCAAAGAATAAAGGAGTTTTTATCATGGCAAAGTATATCAATCCTGCAAAAGTAGTAACCGGTGTATGCAGATTTAGCTACGCCAACCTCTGGGAAGCAAAGGCAATGGACGAGAACAGCAAGCCGAAGTACAGCGTTTCCCTCATCATTCCGAAGTCGGACACGAAAACCATCGAGAAGATTCGTGCCGCTATTCAGGCTGCCTACGAGGAGGGGCAGGGCAAGTTAAAGGGCAACAGCAAGTCTGTTCCGCCGCTGACTTCCCTCAAGACACCGCTTCGGGACGGCGATTTGGAGCGACCGGACGATGAAGCGTATGCCAACAGCTATTTCGTCAACGCCAATTCCATCACTGCTCCGGGCATCGTGGACGCTGCCTGCCAGCAGATTTTAGACAACAGCGAGATTTACAGCGGTGTCTACGGCAGAGCCAGCATCACCTTCTATGCGTTCAACACCAAGACATCCCGTGGTATTGCCTGCGGACTGCAGAACATCCAGAAGATTCGAGATGGCGAACCGTTGGGCGGTCACAGCCGTGCAGAGGACGACTTCGCAACCGTAGAAGACGAGGATTTTCTGAACTAAGATAGCTGGGCGGACAGCTAGGCGTTATGCTTGGGTGGGTAATTGAGATATGCAAAAATTGATGATTGATTTAGAAACCAAAAGCGACATCGACATTGCCAAATCAGGTGTGTATCGTTATGCAGATTCCCCATATTTTGATATTCTGCTTTTTGCATATTCCGTGGACGATGCTCCGGTGCAAGTGGTTGACCTCGCCTGTGGCGAACAGCTGCCGGAAGAAATCCTCAACGCTCTGACGGATGACCGCATCCAGAAACACGCTTTCAACGCCAGCTTTGAACGGGTCTGCCTGTCGGTCTGGCTGCGGCGAAACTATCCGGAATGCTTCATTTCCTATGGATTGCCGGAGGATACCTGCGGCAACTACCTCAGCCCGAAGGCATGGCGGTGTACGATGGTGGCGGCTGCCTATCTGGGCTTGCCGCTGAGCCTTGCCAGCGTGGGGGCAGTGCTACAGTTACAGCAACAAAAAATGTCCGAGGGGAAAGCCCTGATTCGCTATTTCTGCGTACCATATGACACGGTGAACGGCGTTCCACAATTTCATACGCCTGCCGATTCTCCGGAGAAATGGAACGTCTTTCGGGCATACAACAAACGGGATGTGGAAACGGAACAAGCGATTGAACAAAAAATTGCTCGGTTCCCTGTGCCGGAATTTGTCTGGCAGGAGTATGCCCTTGACCAGTCCATCAACGATCGAGGAATACAACTGGATTTGCAGCTGGTGCAGCAAGCAATTCGTATGGACACATTGACAAAGGACAAGCTATTGCATCTACTGAAAAATCTGACCGACTTGGACAATCCGAACTCTGTTCAGCAAATGAAACAATGGCTGGCGGAACATGGACTGGAGTTAGAATCGTTGGGAAAAAAAGAAGTACAGGAACAATTGAAAACCGCTCCGCCGGACTTGCGAGATGTGTTGTTACTGCGACAACAAGTATCAAAATCCTCGGTCAAAAAGTATCAAGCCATGCAGAACGCCGTCTGCTCGGATGGTCGTGCAAGAGGCATGTTTCAGTTCTATGGTGCAAATCGAACAGGTCGAGAGGCTGGTCGTATTATTCAGCTGCAAAACCTGCCACAGAATCACCTTCCCGATTTGGAAGATGCACGGGAGCTTGTGAAGTCTGGCGATTTAGAAGCAGTAGAACTGCTGTATGAAGACGTTCCGGACACGCTGTCACAACTGATTCGGACGGCGTTCGTGCCAAAGCCCGGTTATCAGTTTCTCGTGGCGGATTTCTCGGCGATTGAAGCAAGAGTGATTGCATGGCTTGCCGGAGAAACGTGGCGGATGCAGGCATTTGCAGACGGCAAAGACATCTACTGTGCCTCGGCTTCTAAGATTTTCGGTGTGCCTGTGGTCAAGCATGGCATCAACGGACACCTTCGGCAGAAAGGCAAGGTTGCAGAATTGGCGTGCATCGCAGAAGGACAATTGGTGCTTACCGATCATGGACTGGTTCCGATTGAGAAAGTGACTACAGATGACCTCTTGTGGGATGGAGAACAATGGGTACACCACGAAGGTGTCATCTACAAAGGCAAACGTGAGGTGATTACTTATGAAGGACTTACAGCAACCCCAGATCATCTCGTATGGATCGAGGGGCAATCGCAGCCGATACAGTTTGGAATCGCCGCCTCCTGCGGCTCACATCTCGTACAAACCGGAGATGGTGGGAAAGCAATACGGCTGGGTGAAAATTATCAGTGCGGAAAAACGCTGGAGCAAAACATGGAATCATTGCTATGTGTTGACCGAATGCACCGGATGCAACTCGAAGCAGTGGACATTGCTTTCCAGCCTTTCATGTGGAAAATCAAATGGTTGTCAGAGATGTTCTCAGCCCAGAAAAATTCCGCTCTGGCTCGAAAAAAGACTAACCGCAGCAAAGCAACGCTGCGAAAATCCGAAAGATGCAGGATATTCCAATTACGGTGCAAGAGGAATTCGGTTCGACTTTCCATCTGTGACAGCAGCAGGTTTGTATCTGATAAACAAGTTTGGCGTACCAGAACGGACAATGGAAATCGACAGGATCGACGACAATGGAAACTATGCTCCGGAAAATCTCAGGTTTGTTACCCATGCAGAAAACAATCTGAACAAGCGAACGACCGTCTTAACACAGTTCGTGCAAAGTTACTGGCCTTATGCGTACAGTACCACTATTCGAAAATTATCCAGCGGAATGACACGAGAAGAAATTATTCAGGATGCCGAAAATGCAGTTGCGGAGAAAAGAAAATGCTGGAGACTCATAGCCACACGGCTCGACTTTATGACATACAAAATGCCGGAAGACATCATCGTTTTACCGTATCGGGAAAACTTGTCCACAACTGCGGCTACGGCGGCTCGGTCGGAGCAATGAAAGCCATGGGCGGATCGGGAATGTCTGATGCGGAACTGAAACAAATTGTGACGGACTGGCGAACTGCTTCTCCACACATTGTGCAGTTGTGGTGGGATGTAGAAAATGCGGCCATCAAAGCTGTGCGAGATAAAACCGAAACAGAGACCCACGGCATTCACTTCTCTTATGAATCCGGTTTTCTGTTTATCAAGCTGCTGTCCGGCAGACGGTTGGCATATGTCAAGCCACGCATCGGTGAAAATCGCTTCGGCGGTGATTCTATCACCTATGAGGGCATTGGCACGGGCAGAAAGTGGGAACGCTTGGAAACTTACTCCGGCAAGCTGGTCGAAAACATTGTTCAGGCGACCGCACGGGATCTGCTCTTCTATTCCATGCAAACGCTATCACAATACTTCATTGTCGGTCATATTCACGATGAAATGATCATCGAATGCCCGAAAGATACAAAGCTGGATGAGATCTGTCAGCAGATGGCGAGAACACCAGACTGGGCAAAGGGACTGCTGCTTCGGGCAGACGGATATGAATGCAGCTTTTACAAGAAGGACTAAGGAGGATTCCATATGTTTTACATCAAAGAAAACTTGAATGACACCACCAGTATCTCCGTGGAGATCAACAACGAAAACGTATACTGTCACTGCCCGCAGTGCGGTGCAGAAGTGCCGGTTGATCTGAGTATCTTCTGGACAGCAGAAAACTTTGACATTTTCAGCAGTGCCGTTTACTGTGATGCCTGCACACTGAAGCGGCTGAAAGGAGCACTGTATGAATCTGTATAACGCTGAGGGATACATCGATCTCACTGCTTATGAAGCACTAAGCCGTATTGAACGAGAGGAACGCAGGGCGAAAAAAGCTGCCGCTTATCGACCGCTGGTATACATTTGTTCTCCCTATTCCCACGGCTGCATCAATGATAATATCGAAAACGCCAGACGATACAGTCGCTTTGCTGTAGATACCCACTATGTCCCTATCGCTCCCCACTTACTGTTTCCGCAGTTCATGGATGACAGCTTGGGCGAAGATCGTCAGACAGCGATGTTCATGAATTTGGTACTGCTGTCAAAATGTGCCCAGTTGTGGGTGTTTGGTTCTGTGCGGTCGGAGGGTATGCAGCAGGAAATCAAATGGGCGAAGCGGCGGCATATGACCATTCGGCATTTTACAGAAGAACTGGAGGAAATAGAATGAAATTTACGCTCTATACAGCAAACTGTACCGGCAATGAAAAGAATACCCTTTATTCCAACCAAAAGGTCATTACTTCAGAAGCGGATTTGAAAAAAGCCGTTGTCTACGATCATGTCTGTGCTCAGTATGAGAATTTTGCCCGCAGTGATGCCAATTTCCTGTTGTCTGATGTAGTACCCATGGATTGTGACAACGACCATTCAGATGACCCGAAAGACTGGATCACGCCTGAAATGCTGATGAACAGCTTAGGAGATGTTGCATTTGCAGTGACCTACAGCCGTCATCATCTGTTGACAAAAGGCAGCAAATCTGCCCGTCCACGTTTCCATGTTTTCTTTCCTACTTCACCCTGCAAAAACGCCACGATGCACAAGGCAGTTAAAAATCAGATTCATAAGGAACTGCCGTTCTTTGACGGAAATGCACTGGATGCCTCACGTTTTTTGTTTGGTTGTCCGAGTGATGTTGTATGGCACGAAGGCAGTTTATCCATTGAGGACTGGCTTACACTGATGAAGTCAAATCGTAACATTCCGCAGGGGCAGCGAAACAGCACAATGTCTCGCATGGCTGGAAAGCTGGTCAAGCGTTTTGGTGTGACTGAGGAAAGTTATCAGAAGTTCCTGGAAAAAGCAGCCGAATGTGAACCGCCGCTACCGGATGAAGAACTGGAAGCAATCTGGCACAGTGCCTGCAAATTCGGAAAAAAAGTAACCTCGCAGGAAGGATATATTTCTCCTGAAGCATACGGCAAACAGTCCCTGATCCCCGATGATTTTTCGGACGTTGGAGAGGCTCGCACATTTGTAGAAGGCTTTTCAGATGAGGTGGCGTTTACTATTGCGACCGATTATCTTCGCTACAACGGAACCTACTGGGAGGAGTCAGAACACGCCGTCACCCTTGCCATGATCGAACATACGGACGTACAGCTGGCAGGGGCGGAAAAGCAGGTGGAAGCGTCACTTTTGAAACTGGAAAGCCTTGGTGTTGCAAGAGATGCAGCAATCAACGGCGGCAAAAAGTTTCAGGACAGTCTGGACGAAGAACAGACCGCCGCATACAAGGAGTATCAGTACTATGCCGCTTTCAAGGCATTTGTCATGAAATATCGTCATGTTCGCAGTATGACCAATGCACTGGATGCTGCAAAGCCGCTGGTTCTCCACAATCCCGAAGCCCTCGACAGCAATCCAATGCTCTTAAATACTCCGGGTGGAACTTACTATCTGCCCGAAGGATTGAATGGCTGGAAGCCTACAGATCCTGCCGACCTCTTAACGAAAGTGACGGCGGTTGTTCCAAGTGATGCTGGTAAGGATTTGTGGGAGAATGCCTTACAGCTGTTCTTCTGCGGCGACCAGAGTTTGATTGATTATGTGCAGATGATTTGCGGACTTTGTATTGTGGGCAAGGTGTATTTGGAGGCGATGATTATTGCCTACGGTGACGGACGTAACGGCAAGAGTACGTTCTGGAATGTCATTTACAAGGTTCTCGGCAGTTACAGTGGCAACATTTCAGCAGATGCACTGACCGTCAATTGCAAGCGTAATGTCAAGCCGGAAATGGCGGAACTTAAGGGCAAAAGAATGATTATTGCGGCAGAATTGCAGGAAGGGATGCGGCTGAATACCAGTGTCGTCAAGCAGCTTTGTTCCACCGACCCGATCTTTGCCGAAAAGAAATTCAAAGCACCGTTCCACTTTGAACCCTCTCACACTTTGGTGCTGTATACCAATCATCTTCCAAAGGTTGGTGCATCGGATGATGGAACGTGGAGAAGATTGATTGTCATTCCGTTTCACGCAAAAATTCAAGGCTCTAAGGACATCAAAAACTACACACAGCACTTGGTCGATCACGCTGGCGGTGCGGTGCTTTCCTGGCTGATTGAAGGTGCAAGAAAGGTCATTGCGGCAAACTATCAGATCAACAGACCGCAGTGTGTTCTTGATGCAATTGGAGCCTATCGGGAAGGCAATGACTGGCTTGGCAATTTCATCAATGAGTGTTGTGAAGTGGATAAAAGCTATCAGGAAAAGTCCGGAGAACTATATCGGCACTATCGTGAATACTGTCTTGAAAATGGTGAGTTTGTTCGCAGCACATCAGATTTCTATTCTGCTTTGGAACAGGCTGGGTACAAACGTAAGAGAACAACACAGTGTAATGTGATTATGGGACTTTGCATCAAATTCGATTTTCTTGACTAAAAGTATGTTTTTGACTTCCACTTTATAAAATCGACTTCCACTTTTAAGGTCAAAAAACACCGAAATATAGGGAAAGTGGAAGTCATAGGAACTCATATACAGACTTTACGCAGGCGAGAAAAAAAGTAAAATTTTTCTCTATATATAAGGTTTGTATTTGACTTCCTATGACCTCCATTTTCTCGAAAAACAGGGAGAATCCATGCGAGAAAAAATAATTGAAGAAAAACTCACAAAGGCAGTAAAGCAAAATGGCGGTGTGTGTTGGAAATTCACGTCTCCCGGAACGGCAGGCGTTCCAGACCGCATCGTATTGATGCCCGGCGGTAGAATTGCATTTGTGGAAGTGAAAGCACCCGGAGAGAAACCCAGACCGCTTCAACTTTCCCGGCATAAACTTCTGAGGCGATTGGGTTTTCTGGTTTACGTCTTGGATGCTTGTGAGGACATCGAAAAAATCATCTTGGAGGTGAAAAGCGATGGAACTGCATGATTATCAGAAATATGCTGTTCGATTCATTGAGGAACATCCAATCGCAGCACTCTTTCTGGATATGGGACTTGGTAAGACGATTACAACCCTGACTGCAATCCACAATTTAATGTTTGACCTGTTTGCGGTCAGAAAAGTTTTGATTATTGCACCGTTGCGAGTTGCACGGGATACGTGGGCGGCGGAGATTGAAAAGTGGGAGCACCTCAAGGATTTGCGATACAGCGTAGCGGTCGGCACAGAGGAAGAACGCCTTGCCGCTCTGAAAGCCCCTGCCGACCTTTACATCATCAACCGGGAGAATATCGACTGGCTCGTCAACAACACGAAGTTCGATTATGACATGGTGGTGATTGATGAACTTTCCAGCTTTAAGAGCCACCAGAGCAAACGCTTCAAGGCATTGATGAAAGTCAGACCAAAGGTGAAACGCATCGTGGGGCTAACCGGAACGCCTGCCAGTAATGGTTTGATGGATTTATGGGCGGAATTTCGTCTGCTGGATATGGGGCAGCGGCTCGGCAGATTCATCGGGCAGTATCGGAATGCCTACTTCAAGCCCGACAAGCAGAACGGCTATCTCGTGTATTCCTACAAGCCCCTGCCCGATGCAGAGCGGCAGATTTATGAGAAAATCGCTGACATCACCGTTTCGATGAAAGCAGTTGACCACTTGCACATGCCGGAATTGCTTTCCAACGAATACCCTGTGCAGCTGTCCGACACGGAGCAAGAAACCTACAAACGGTTCAAGTCTGAACTGATTCTGGAGATGCAGGATACTGAGATTACCGCCGCCAACGCTGCAAGTCTATCCAACAAACTTTCCCAGCTGGCGAATGGTTCGGTGTATGATGACACCGGAACAGTGCTTCCCATTCACAGCCGAAAGCTGGATGCACTGGAGGACTTGATAGAGGCAGCCAACGGCAAGCCCGTTCTGGTGGCGTATTGGTTCAAGCATGACCGAACAAGAATTGCGGAACGCCTGAAACGGTTACAGGTTTCCTATCAGGAAATCCAGTCCTCCGACAGTATCCGGAACTGGAACGCCAGAAGGCTGCAAGTTGGTCTGCTGCACCCTGCCGCTGCCGGACACGGATTGAATTTGCAGGCAGGCGGTTCTCACCTGATTTGGTTTGGACTGACCTGGAGTCTGGAGCTCTACCAGCAGACCAACGCCAGACTGTGGCGGCAGGGGCAGCAATCCGAAACGGTTGTCATTCAGCATCTCATCACCAAGGGTACGATTGACGAACGTATCTTGAAAGCCCTGACCCAGAAAGAACAAACCCAGACCGCTTTGATGACTGCTGTGCGTGCTGAAATTGTGAGGGAGGAAAATGCATGAATCCAAAAGCATACATGGAAGAGGCAGAACGCCTCCGACACCGAATCTTTCGGAAAGAGCATGAGATCGATTGCATACGACAATCTGCTGAGGGTATGGTTGGAAAAGGTGGAGATTCCCCTAAAACAGTTTCTCCAGAACCACACAAGATGGAAATTGCTGTAGAAAAAATTTTGTCATTGGAAGAAGAAATCGAAGAAACCAAAATGGAACTTCAACATTTGATGCATGAAATGTGGAAACAGATTCAGAAGGTCGCAGATGCAGCCGCATGATAGAGGAAGAAACACCCCTTCCGGACCTCATCATTACCGATGGTGGAAAGGGTCAGATGGAGGTGGTAAGAGAGGTGATAGAAGACGAACTGCACCTGGAAATCCCTATCGCAGGTCTTGCCAAGGACGACCGCCATCGCACCAACGAACTCCTCTACGGCTTCCCTCCACAAACCATCGCTCTACCACCAGAAAGCGAGCTTTTCAAGGTATTGACGCAGATACAGGATGAGGTACATAGATATGCCATCACCTTCCATCGCGACAAGCGAAGCAAGCACGCTCTCCATTCTGAGTTAGACGACATCAAAGGCATCGGTCCTAAGGCAAAAGAAGCGCTCCTGAGCAAGTTTAAGAGCGTGAAAAAGATAAAAGAAGCATCACAGGAACAGCTTTCAGAGGTATTAGGACCTCATAAAGCCGAGATTCTTGCGAAATATTTCACAGAAAAGAGCGAGAATATGAAATAAAAGTCGTATATTTGCAGTTGAAACTAAATAATAATAATAAAGATTGAACAGAACCCAGGATTCCACAAAATGCTATTCATAAAGTTCAATGTTCAACATTCAAAGTTCAAAGTAGTAATATGAGAATAGTAATACAGCGTGTAGGCCATGCCTCTGTTACAATCGAAGGAGAAGTGAAATCTGCCATCAAGCAGGGGTATCTGATCCTTCTTGGCATTGAGGAATCCGATGGTAGCCTCATAAACATCCTTTTCGATGTGGCTTTTCTTGATGCGGGTCATGTCGTAAGAAAGATGCTTCTCAGTTCCTTTCATCGCACCCATCGTAAGATGCTGGGAGAAGTCGCCATAGTTGGCTACCAGTCCCAAGGCAGAAGGTTTAAGCATCTGCTTGCCATTCAACTCAACCGAATAGAAAGCCTTTCCATCTACACATTCCACCTTGACCGCCAATCTGCCATCAGGTGATGTCACTTCATAATTGTTGGCTTGCGCACAAACTGCGCCGAGCAACAAAATACCAGTAATATAAAATTTTTGCTTCATTTTCATTTTATTGTTAGGTGATATTATTATCTGTCTATGACGCAACAGCAGTATAGCCGACGTTCCAGCTTCTGTTACTGTAGCGTACAACAAAAATCGTTTCTGAATGAGAAGAAACCAAAAAGCCCCGACATCACGTCGAGGCCTTTGAAGTTTTTGAATGTTTCAGCAGTTTGTGTTTTTTATGTAGTTATGATTTGTATCTTTGAAAATCAGTTTTCTTTTCTGGTTGCA
>ERZ507033.981-NODE-981-length-11686-cov-4.150804_pt1 | contig 11686 bp, 9 predicted proteins | sample MGYA00512874_ERZ507033 | MGnify/ENA metagenome assembly ERZ507033
GGTGACTCCCCACAGTGTGGGGAGATGTCGCGCAGCGACAGAGGGGACGGGCACCGGTTAGGTGCTGTCACGAAGTGACTGCGGGGATAAACACACATAAAAAAAGAGCACCCGTGTGGGTGCTCTTTTTTACTACCGAATACCTATACTTATTTAATAATCGTGCCGGGGGTATTGGGTGCCATACCGGCGGCGTTGGCCTCGTCCGTGTCAATGTGCATAGCCAGGGCATAGCTGTCAGACACACGCACCACCACATCGCCAAAGGTCAGGTTACGGCCGTTGGCAGAGGGAATCTCTACGCTAACGATCTGGCCATTCTCCAGGCCCATACGCTCTGCGTCTGCCGTAGTGGCGTGGATATGGCGCTTGGCAGCGATCACGCCCTCGGTCAGCTCCACCTCACCGGCAGGGCCCACCAGCTTGCAGGCGCCGGAACCGGCAATATCGCCGCTCTCCCGCACCGGGGCGGTCACACCGATGGAGCGGGCGTCCGTCAGGCTCAACTCCACCTGGGTGGCCTTACGCACCGGGCCCAGGATAGACACAGCCGGGAACTCGCTCTTGGCACCGACCACGCGCACGCGCTCGTTGCTGGCATACTGGCCGGGCTGGGACAGCATTTTCTTCACCGTCAGCTCATAGCCCTTACCGAACAGGGTCTCCAGATCTGCCTGGCTCAGATGTACATGGCGGGCAGAAATCTCAACAGTCACTTGATTGTCCATGATAATACCTCCAAAAAGTTGTAATTCTCGCTTACGCACATATTTTATACCTTTTTTTATTGTTTTTCAACCATTATTTTGGTACAATGAGCAAGGTGATAAAAATGACATTAGACGAACTGAAAACCCACTGCCTCAGCTGCACCGAATGCGAACTGTGCAAGGCTCGCACTCAGGTGGTCTTTGGCGTAGGCAACCCGGCGGCAGACATTCTCCTAATCGGCGAAGGACCGGGAGAGAACGAGGACCTGCAAGGCCAGCCCTTTGTGGGTCGCTCCGGCAAGCTGCTGGATCAATTTCTGGAGAGCATTGACCTGAGCCGGGAGAAGAATGTGTACATTGCCAATATGGTCAAGTGCCGCCCGCCTAAAAACCGGGACCCCAAGCCGGAGGAGCAGGAGGCCTGCCTGCATTGGCTGCGGGAGCAATTTAAGATCATTCGCCCACGGCTGGTGATCTGCGTAGGGCGCATTGCCGCCCAGCGGCTGATTAACAAGGACTTCCGAGTCACCCGCCAGCACGGCGAATTTATCGACAAAAACGGCACCCTGTTTATGGGCACTTACCACCCGGCGGCCATTCTACGCAACCCCAATAACAAAGAAGCCGCCTTTGGCGACTGGCTGAAAGTGCGGGATAAAATTGAAGAATTGCACCTGAACGTGTGATGGATTAGAGAGCGCAAAAAGAGGCTTGAACGCAATGTTCAAGCCTCTTTTTTGTCGTCACCGCTGGCAAATCCTGCGGCAGGTTCTGTATCCGCCGATCGTAGGGGCGGCAATCTGCCGCCCGCCGGTGCGATAACAAAACCTATGTTAATTCACATTTTGCAGCCGCTCCGGCACATACTCATCGTTCAGCGACTGGATATGCTGCTCCACGGTGCTCACCCGGCTGCGGATGGCGTCCTGGTGGGTCTTGTCGCCGGACAGGTACACCACGGTAAACACCTCGGCATCGTACCCGGCGTCATTCATAAAGTACGGCACGGTATAGCCCTTGGTGTTAAAGGTGGACTCATACACACTTTCGCCGTCTAGATAATAGGTCTTGTAGCCGTACTCGTACTCCATCTTCGCGTCATACACCACAGAGAACTGCTCTCCCTTGAGCCGAAAGATCCGAGAGGCCGCCGTATACGCCGACTGGCTCTCCCGCCGATAGGCATTGAAGCACAAGTCCGTCTTTTTGCCGCTTTTGCGCAGAATATAGAACTGGGTGTTTTGGGCCGTTTCCTCATCATCTGTAAAGGGCTGGCAAATCTGATCCCGGGTAAAAATGCACTTGGCGATGCTGCCGTTCCAGTTGTACACCCGCAGGCTGTATACCGGCACATTGATCAGGGTCTGCTCTCCGGTCCAGTCGTTCTTCTCCGTCTTTTTCACCTGGCGGCGATAGACGGTGAGCAGCTCCTTGTTGCCGTCGCCGTCAAAATCAATCTCTTCCACCACAGCCAGGCCGTCCACATAGCCGATACCGCCCTCGGTCTTGTAGGTAGCGGAGCCGTACTGCCGGTTCAGATCGTCTACCACATCATAGTAGGCTTGCTTTTTCAGCGTGGCGTCCGGCAGGCTGGCCTCGATCTCCGCTGTGGTCTTGGTGTTGAATTCCTCCATGGCGGCGGTCACCGTATCCACCAGCACCTCCGCCCGGGTCTCCCGAATACAGGACAGCTGCAGCCGCTCAAAATCCTCGGTATTGGGCTTGTCATTTTGGGAAAACACGCCGGTATCTACATTATATTGGCAGCTGCCGGCCTTTTTGAACTTCTTGCCCCGCATGGCATACAGGGTCACTTCCGTGGGTTTTTGCGGGTCGCACACCCCCACCTGATAGCGGCGCCCGGTGTGGTACAGTACCACCCAGCTGCCCAGCTTGCCATCGCCGGTGGCATAGCAGGCGTTGGCGGAGTAGAACTTGCTGAAGTTCTTGCCGTCAAAGCCCCAAATATCAAAAAAATACAGGCCCTTTTCCAAATAACAGATCAGCAGTTCGTCCCGACCGTCGCCGTTAAAATCCATCCGCCGCAGATAAGACACGCCGGTCATTCGTGCCATTTTCTTGCCGTAGCGCTCGTCCATAGACTCCCAGCGGCAAGCGCCGTACTTGGCGATATAATCGGTGCACACCTGCCCCGCCTGATCGCAAAAACGCTCGTTCCACTTGCTCTGGTTGTGCAGGGACACGGCAAAGGAGATAATGGCAATCACCACTGCCAGCACAAACAGCGCCACCGCCAGCCACTTCAACGCAGCCCGGCGCAGGTTGGGATAGTCCCGCAGTTCTTCTACAATTTCTTCGTCCCGGCGCACCGTGCGGCGCAGCTTGGCGCCGTTCACTTGCAAGGCAGCAACCAGTTGAGCCAAGCGCACCTGCGCAGACGGCTGCGGCTGTTCTTCCTCGTCGTCAAAGTAATTATACGGCTTCACGGCGCCACCTCCCTTCGGTAATGCTGTCCGGTTCTTCCCTCATTTTAACACGGATCGCCCCGGTACGCAACTATATCGGCAAATTCTTTAGAGAAACCCCACTTCTTACCTATATGTTGTGGTGCCGATCGTTATGCCCACAAGAGGGCGGCACTTTTTATTCCCACCGGCAAAAAAAGGGCTTGACAAACCCGCCCCTGCTGGGTATAATAACACTATCGTTTGCGGATTTAGCTCATCTGGTAGAGCGCCACCTTGCCAAGGTGGAGGTAGCGAGTTCGAGTCTCGTAATCCGCTCCATCGGGCACTTTGTATTCTACATTGTGCCCATTCTTTTCCCGGCACCATAGCCAAGTGGTAAGGCAGAGGCCTGCAAAGCCTTTATGCCCCAGTTCAAATCTGGGTGGTGCCTCCAATAAAGCGGCAAGTCTTTATGAGACCTGCCGCTTTTTCTTTTGCTATATTCATCTGCTAATTTTTGCTTTCCCGGCACACCTGTGCCGAGATTTTCTGCTTTTATTTGGAAAGCGGGGAAGTGTGCGCAAAAAGATGGACGGTAGCGTTCTCGTCTCTCCCGGGTGGGAAGTTGCAAACAAAAAGAAAAGGTACCAAGGAAAATCCTTGATACCTTTTGGCGCAGAAGGAGAGACTCGACAGGGCGCTGCCCTGTCTGTTCGCTGCGCGAACGATCCCATTGTATGTCCCTTTTTGCTGGCAAAAAGATGGACGGTAGCGTTCTCGTCTCTCCCAGGTGGGAAGCTGCAACAAAAAGAAAAGACACTAAGGAAAAAACCTCAGTGTCTTTTGGCGCAGAAGGAGAGACTCGAACTCTCGCGCCGGTTGCCCGACCTACGCCCTTAGCAGGGGCGCCTCGTCACCAACTTGAGTACTTCTGCATGGTAACTTATATTATAAAGTTTTGTTGTTGTCGCTGGCGGAGAGAGTGGGATTCGAACCCACGGTACGTTGCCGTACGACGGTTTTCAAGACCGTTCCGTTATAACCGCTTCGGTATCTCTCCATAAAGCGTAAGTTATTCTAACACAAATCAAATGCCTTGTCAACGCTTTTTGTGTGAATTTTATTTTCCGATATCCTGTCTGAGCAAGGCTTCAAGGCTCACGCCGAGGGTGTCGGCTATCACGATAACCTCGATGTCCGTCACAAAGCGTTTACCGCACTCGATGCGCTGAACGGCGTTTTTATCTATATCGAGCCCCGCGAGCTGAAATGCATCGGCGAGCTGCCGCTGCGAAAGCTCCATATTTTTGCGCAGAACGGCTATATTTTTTCCGCAGACATTGTTAAGCCCGTCTTTTGCTTTGTTGATAAACATAAAAAAGCCTCCGAGACATTCAGTGCTTGTCAATAAGGCTATTATATGTTATGATTAGATAAATATTGACATTCACTAAATGTCACAGTTGAGAGGCAAAATTATATGTTCAAAAAAAGCAAGTCCGAAAAGTACAACAACAAAAAATCTCGTCAGAGGAAACTAAATGCCTTTGAGCTCTCAGCGTTTGTAATGATGCTTCTGTCTCTCTTTGCGGGCATGGCTTTTCTTGCTTCGGGTTGTTTTTCTTTTCTTCGCTCGGAAAATTCATCCTCTTTCCTTTTCTGCTCGGTATTCGCTCTTGCATTTTTTATATTTGCCGTCTTTTTTCTTGTTATTTTCACCAATTTGATCAATAAACAACTTCCCTAATGTAGCAATTTGTGATATGATTATCGCATACCGAACGACGGAGGGAATATATGAACGCAAAAGAACTGCTCGGCAGGCTCTGCGAAAATGCAATATGCGGCGAAAGTTCCGTTTACGACTGCGGCGACGGCGCGTATATGCGGCTTATAAAAGGCGCGGCGGAATCGGATTTTTCAAAAATCTGCGGCGAGTGCGAAAAGCTCGGCTATACGATTTTTCAGCGCAACGACCTCGAAGAAAACAGACACGCATCATATCACGGGGATATGCTCATCCACATATATTTCTGCCCGTCGGAAAAAAGCCTGCGCGTCATATGCGACCCGTTCTCGGCTCGGTTCGAGTGCGAGGAACCGAAATATGAGAGAAGGTGCGGCAGCGCTCTGTGGCAGTTTGAAAACGACCACTCGTATATTGACTGCGGGATGTGCTATATCCTGCGCTGCGCGGACAACAGCTTTTTTATTATAGACAGCGGGCACTTTCTTCAGCCCAACGACCACAAGAGGATATACCGCTTTCTGCGCGAGCGCACGCCCGACGGCGAGCGGACGGTTATTGCGGGCTGGTTTTTCAGCCACGCGCACGACGACCATGTGAGCCAATTTGTCGATTTTATCCGCGAATACGGCTCGGCGGTCGAAATCGAAAGGCTCTATTACAACGACGCGCCCATAGACCACCGCGACAACATGAGCTGGGGCGAGTCCAATAAAAAATATATAAGGCGGTTTGAGGACTGCGCCCGTTCCTGCAATATTCCCGCCGTGAAGCTCCACACGGGGCAGCGGTTCTTCGTGCGCAACCTTCGCTTTGACGTGCTCTGCACTCAGGAGGACGTTTGGCCTCAAAGTCTCGAAAACTTCAACAACACCTCGTGCGTGCTCGCGCTCGAGGCAGACGGGACGAGGATAATATTCCCCGGCGACGCCGCAGATGTCGAGAGCGACATAATGACGGCGCGCTACACAGAAAAAACGCTCGGCTGCGACATCATGCAGCAGTCCCACCACGGGCACAGCGGCGCTTCGCCCGAGTTCTACCGCAGAGCTGAGGCAAAGACAGTAATGTTTCCGATAACAAAAATAAAATTCGACGAGGAATATCCGAAGCAGGAGGCGAACAGAGTCGCCTGCTCTATAGCCGAGGAATATTTCATAGCCTCCGACGGCACGGTTGAATTCCCCCTGCCCTACTCGGTCGGCAGCGCGAAAGTTTATCCCGACGAAACCTTTGAAAACTTCGCCGCGATAAAAATGCTCTGGGGCTACGACTACCCCGAAGAATACAAGAAACAGCTCTTCGATGAGTTTTTAAGGCGCGGAGGCCTGCCCTCTCTCGGAGAGGTAGAGGCATAACACGAAGCTCTCGAACGCTTTGCCGAAAAATAAAACTGCAACGGAGGATAATATACAATGATAAATTTTGACAGCAAGAACAGGATATTCAAGCTTGACACTCCCAATTCGAGCTATGTTATCGGAGTCGTCGACTTCGACCAGCTCGTCAATTTATATTACGGCAGCAAGATAGCCGACACCGAGGGGCTTGAGGCTCGTTCGTTTCGTCCGCGCTGCGCGTCGTTCAGCCCGCTGACCAATGAGCACTATACCGACTCGCACGATTTTTCGCCCGACTGCGCGCCCATGGAATACGGCTGCAACGGCTGCGGAGATTTCAGGGTTAGCGCGTTATCAATAAAAAATGCGGACGGCAACACCGTCACCGATATGCGCTATGAGGGGCACAGGATATACGCGGGCAAGCCGTCCGCCGAGCCCCTGCCGTCTGTTTACCTCAACAGCGAAAGCGAGGCGGACACGCTCGAAATCTATATGGCGGACAGAGCAACCGATATTCGCGTCACGCTCATATATACCGTATTCAACGCGCTCGATGCAATCATACGCAGCGCAAAAATCGAGAACGTGTCGCAGAAGCCTGCGGATATCGAACGCGCGATGAGCCTGTGCGTCGACCTGCCGAGCATGGATTACGACCTCATAACTCTCTACGGCAGACACGCCAAGGAGCGCTCCGAGGAGCGCCGCCCGCTCGCCCACGGACTTCAGGGAATTGCGAGCAAGCGCGGAGTTTCGAGTCACTGTCAAAACCCGTTTGCGGCTCTCGTCTCCGAAAATGCCGACGAGGACAGCGGCGAGGCCTACGGCTTCAATCTCGTTTACAGCGGCAACTTCGAGTTCTGCGCCGAATGCGACTTTTCGGGCACCTCGCGCATAGTCATGGGCATAAACCCCAATGACTTCTCCTGGCGTCTTGAGCCCGGCGAGAGCTTTATGACTCCCGAGGCGGTTATCGTCTATTCGAACGCGGGCATAGGCGAGATGAGCCGCACATATCACAGGCTCTATAACAACAATCTCGTCTGCGGCAAATGGAAAACCGCAAAGCGTCCCCTGCTGATAAACAGCTGGGAGGCGGCATATTTTGATTTTGATACGGAAAAGCTCGTCTCCTTCGCCGAGCGTGCAAAGGAGCTCGGCATGGATATGCTCGTCATGGACGACGGCTGGTTCGGCGAGCGCAACGACGATCGCAGCTCCCTGGGCGACTGGTTCGTAAACGAGAGCAAGCTCAAGGGCGGCCTGGGCGAGCTTATAGACAGAGTAAACGCTCTCGGGCTGAAATTCGGAATATGGTACGAGCCGGAGATGATCTCCCCCGACTCGAAGCTGTTCCGCGCCCACCCCGACTGGTGCGTCCATGTTCCGAACCGCAAGCCCTGCATAGGCAGGCATCAGTATGTTCTCGATATGTCCCGAAAAGATGTGCGCGACAACATTTTCGACCAGATGTACTCCGTGCTCTCGAAATATAAAATAGACTATATCAAATGGGACTTTAACCGCAATATTTCCGACGCGGGTTCCGCTCTGCTGCCCGCGGACAGGCAGGGCGAGTTCTTCCACCGCTTCATTCTCGGCACATACGAGCTCATGGGCAGGATACGCGACGCGTTCCCCGATATGCTCTTTGAAAACTGCTCGGGCGGCGGCGGGCGCTTCGACCCCGCCATGCTCGCATTCTCTCAGCAGATCTGGGCGAGCGATAACACCGACCCAATAGAGCGGCTGACGATTCAGTTCGGCACCTCGATGTGCTACCCCGCCTCGACTATGGGCGCTCACGTCTCCGCCTGCGACAGGACGGATTACAAAGTAAAGGGCGACGTCGCGCTCTGGGGCACGTTCGGCTACGAGCTTGACCCGAATGAGCTGAGCGCAGAGGAGCGCGGGCAGGTAAAAAAGCAGGTTGACGAATACCACAAATACTATGACCTCATTCACTCGGGCGACCTCTATCGGCTCAAAAGCCCCTACGATGACGGATATCGCTGCGCGTGGAGCTTTGTCGCGCAGGACAAGAGCGAGGCTCTTGCGACGGTTGTAACCATGCGCGCGCCCGAAGTGCCGTTCTTCATTCTCAAGTTCAAGGGTCTCGACCCCGAAAAGCGCTACAGCTGCGACTTTGACGGGAGAGTTTACTCCGGCTCCAATCTCATGAACGCCGGACTCAATCTGACCCGCTCCACCGCAAAAACTTATTCGAGCGTCAAGATATATCTCAAGGAGGAAGAATAACATGAAAAAGAAGCTTCTCAAATTCGTTTCGCTCGCGCTCGCTTCATTTGTGCTCGGCGGCATAAGCACCTGCGCCTTTGCCGAAGAATCGGAGAGTGAAATCGACGGGTCGAACTGGATGAGCGCGATAAAGCCGGATGTGCCGATAACAGCCGTAAATATGCCCGGCACGCATGACAGCTCAACGAAGTATGTTGACATCAGTCCGATATTCAAGACACAGGACGGTTCCGTCTCGGAGCAGCTCTACCGCGGCGCACGCTACTTTGATATGCGCTTTGAGCTTCAAAAGGATAAAAGGCTGGTTGCCGTTCACTCGGCGGCCTCCTGCCGAAAGGCTTACGGCGTAAAAGCCGAGAAGCTCACAGCGGCGGACGCCGTTAAGATGTGCGCCGACTTTTTGAAGAAGAATCCCGGCGAGACCGTGCTTTTCCAGCTCAAGGAGGGTAACGGCAAGACGGGCACGGTGTTCTTCGACGCCTTCTACGAGCAGTGCATAAAGGGTCAAGAGGATATATGGTTTCTCGAAAACCGTATCCCGACCCTCGGCGAGGTGCGCGGCAAGATAGTTCTCCTGCGCGTTGTCAAAGCCGATCGCTCGAAGTTCGACGATCAGAACAGCGGTCTCGATTTCGGCGCATATCCGCACGTCCCCGTAAAAGAGGTCATAAACTTCATATCGGGCAGCATGAAAAAAGCCTCGACGGGCAAAACCTATTCGCACCTCTATGTTCAGGATTCGTATAAGCTCGGCGGCAGCAAAAAATGGCAGGCAGTCACAACATTCCTCGAATCCGAGTTAGACCCCGAGAACTTCAACATATGCCTGTCAAGCTGCGTCGGACTGGGTCTGCCGCTGATGAACTCGCGGATAATCAATCACAGACTCAAAAAGTACGACTTCAAGGACGGCAAGACATACGGAATAATCGCCATGGACTTTGTCCCCGAGGACGTTTGCAGGAACATATACATGACAAATTCCGCAATAATGACCGAGACACCGAACGCCGCCACCGAATATTCGGAGCGAACTTCGTTCACTTTTCTCGGGCGCACGTTCTTCGTTCTTCGCAGCCTGCTGTTCGGCATCATCCATGCCGTGAGCTTTATTGCGAACTTGTTCTACCGTTAAAATTCAATATTGACACTTCTCGCTATACCGCGGCAAAAGCTTGTGTTTTTTGCCGCGGTATTTTTGACAGATTTTTTATATGTGAAAATATAAAATAATAATTGTGTCAAAACAGCCCGCACAGGTTTTCGTCGCGGCGCAATATCTAAAAGAGAAGTGAAAAAAATGGAGAAATCAAGGATAAACTCGGACAAGCTCAAATTCATAGATGAAGAAAAGCGCGGGAAGCTCATCCACGCGTTTAAATGCGTTTTTTCGTGCGCCGCCGGGCTGCTGCTCGCGCACGCAAAAATTTTCGGCAGACTGTCCCCTCTCGCGCTCGCTTTTTCTGCGGCGGCGGTTCAGCCCTACGCCCTTGCGGCGGCGGTCGGCTCGCTCTTGGGCTATCTGCTGTCCTTTTCGGGCACGGAGGGAATAAGATACATGGCGTGCGTCGCGGGAACAGCGCTGATAAATTTTTCCGTCAACCGTCTGCGCGGCGAGGACTGCGTGCGGCGCACGGCTCCCGTCTCCGCCGCGCTGTGCTGTGCGTCTACGGGCATGGCCGTGCTGCTCGTCGAGGGCTTCACGCTAAACGGCGTTGTGGGCTTTCTCTCCGACTGCATTCTCGCGGGCGGGATGACATATTTTTTCTCGCGTTCCCTCCGTCTTACGGAGCGCAAAAATAAATCAAACGCTCTCGGCAGGCACGATATAATCTGCATCGCCGTCTCCTGCTGCGCGGCGCTGACCGCCTTCGCCCGGCTCAATATACTGAACTTCCGTCCCGCCGGGACTGCGGCGGCTCTCGCCGTCATGCTGCTGTGCTTCGCCCTGCGCGAATCGGGCGGCGCAATAGGCGGAATCTGCTCGGGCGCGGCGCTCGCGGCGGCTTGCGGCGAGCCCTCTTTGGGTGCCGTATACGCGGCTGCGGGACTCTGTGCCGGGCTGTTCTCGAAATTCGGTCAGTTCGGTATTTCGGCGGCATTTATCTGCATCTGCGGAATAAGCGCGGTCATCTCCCCGAGCCCGCAGGCGGTGGCGGCTATCGCCGAGAGCGCGGCGGCGGCTCTGATTTTCGTGCTCATACCGCGTGCAAGGCTCGAAAAGCTACGGGAAAAGCTGAGTCCCGTGCAGGAATATGCGCCCGACGGCGAGCGAGGGGAGCTGTGCCGCCGCCTCAACGACGCGGAGAGTGCGCTCGAGGGCGTAGGGCGATGCATCGAACGGGCTGGCAAGAGAATAGACTCCGTGCGCCCGGACGGGGCGGAGATAATGACCGCGAGGGTCAAGCAGAGCGTCTGTGCCGGGTGCGGGAAGTGCGCCGGAAAGAGAGAAAAGCTCCGAGAGCGAGCGTTTTCGGACGCGATAAAAATACTGCGCGAGGAAAATCATATAACCTCGGAGAAATTGGGCGCGGAGTTCTGCGCCGAATGTCCGAAGTCTTACGCTGTAGCCGAAAGCTTCAACCGAATTTTTGCGGGCAGCGTCGCATCGGCTTGCGCGGCGCAAAAGACAAACCAGCTCCGCCGTGCCGTTGCGGACAGCTTCGGCGCGATGGCCGATATCATAGGCGAAATCGCCGCGCAGACGGCAAGGAGCGAAATGTTCCTCCCCGCGCAGACCTCCTGCGCCGTTGACGTGCTCGGCGAACTCGGATTGAACATTATCTCCGCCTGCTGCAAAAGAGACTGCGAGGGGCATATTAAGCTCACGGCGAAAGCAGCGGAGCTGCCGGAAAACGCCGTCCTGCGAAAAGCCGCCGACACGCTCTCTCAAGAGCTCGGAGCGGCTTTGGCTCTCCCCGCCATACGCGACACGGAGGGCGGAGTCGAGCTGACCTTCGGCGAAAAGCCGCGTTTCTGCTTTGAAATAGGCTCCGATCAGCGCCCCGCCTCGGACGACGGGGACTGCGGCGACTGCTGCGATTGCGTGGGGCTCGAGGACGGTCGGAATGTGATAATTTTGAGCGACGGCATGGGGACGGGCAGACGCGCCGCCGTCGATTCCGCTATGGCGACAGACCTTTTCGCTTCACTCATCTGTTCGGGGCTCTCCTGCGAGGCGGCGCTCAGAACCGTCAACACCGCGCTCATAGCAAAGAG
>ERZ507033.982-NODE-982-length-11672-cov-4.262374_pt1 | contig 11672 bp, 10 predicted proteins | sample MGYA00512874_ERZ507033 | MGnify/ENA metagenome assembly ERZ507033
ATTTCACACTCTGATGGGCTGGATTAAGATGCATTATTTTAGAGGATTGCTATAACTGCGGAGTAAGTATTAATTTATAGGAAAACGAAAGTTGCCAAATGGTAATAAAGAGGAGAAAACATCAATGGAAACAACAGAAAAAAATATGGAACATGGGGAACACTTCAACGAAAGTATTGTCAATGAAGTGATTCTGGAAGATATGAAAAAGAACAGGATCGATCATATGAAATATCTTCCGGGAATGGAAGTACTGGAAGAATCAGACGTGATGGATCAGGTTATTTCTGCCATGAATGCTTACGATTATGATAAATATACAGAGGCAGATGTACGCAGGGCACTTGCTCATGATAACCGTACACCAGAGGATTTTCAGGCATTGCTGTCTCCGGCTGCGTTGCCTCTTCTGGAGGAAATCGCGCAGGCTGCGCAGAAAGAAACCAGGAAACATTTTGGGAACAGTGTGTATATGTTTACCCCTATTTATATTGCAAATTATTGTGAGAATTACTGTATTTACTGCGGATTTAACTGCCATAATAAGATCCGCAGAGCAAAGCTGAATGCAGAAGAGATTGATAAGGAAATGGCTGCTATCGCAAAGACAGGACTGCAGGAAATCCTGATTCTTACAGGAGAGAGCAGAGCAAAATCTGATGTAAAATATATCGGAGAAGCATGTAAGATTGCCCGGAAATATTTCAAAGTAATCGGACTTGAAGTTTATCCTATGAATTCAGATGAGTATGCACATCTCCATGAATGCGGAGCTGATTATGTAACGGTATTCCAGGAGACTTATAATTCAGATAAGTATGAAACTCTGCATCTTGCAGGGCACAAGCGTATATTTCCTTATCGTCTGAACGCACAGGAACGTGCTTTAAAGGGTGGTATGCGAGGGGTAGGATTTGCTGCACTTCTGGGACTGGATGATTTCCGTAAGGATGCTTTTGCCACCGGATATCATGCATATCTTTTGCAGAGAAAATATCCTCATGCAGAGATTGCATTTTCCTGTCCGAGACTTCGGCCGATCATCAACAATGACCGTATTAATCCTATGGATGTACATGAACCACAGCTGCTTCAGGTGGTCTGCGCCTATCGTCTGTTCATGCCATTTGCAAGCATTACGGTATCTACCAGAGAGTGTGAGCGTGTCCGCGATAACCTGGTTGGAATTGCTGCGACAAAGATTTCAGCAGGAGTCAGCACAGGAATCGGAAGTCATGTGGAGGATATCGAAGATAAAGGAGATGACCAGTTTGAGATTTCAGACGGAAGGTCTGTAGATGAAGTCTATAAGGCACTTTTGGATCATGATCTTCAGCCGGTTATGAATGATTATGTGTACCTCTAAAATGCAGAAAAATCCTTATAAAAATGTAATTGCAGTGACCAACCGCTCCCTGTGTCAACGTCCCTTTGCAGAACAGATCGAGCGTGTATGCAGCCTTCATCCGAAGGCGGTTATTCTGAGGGAAAAGGATCTGCCGGAGGAAGAATATTCTCGTCTGGCAGAGCAGATACTGGAAATCTGTAAGAGATATCAGGTTCCCTGCATATTACATACCTATGTAAACGTAGCAGAAAAACTGCATCATCCATACATTCATCTGCCAATATTTCTGTTGGAAAAATATGAGGGAAAGCTTGGAGGTTTCCGGCAGATCGGAAGTTCGGTTCACTCCGTAGAAGATGCATTGAAAGCAGAAAGTCTGGGAGCTGATTATCTTACGGCAGGACATATTTATACAACTGACTGTAAAAAAGGACTTCCACCCAGAGGACTGGAATTTCTGGAGAATGTCTGTAAAGCAGTAAAGATTCCTGTATATGCCATAGGAGGGATACATCCGGGAACAGGACAGTTAAATGAGATTATGGAACATGGTTCAGCCGGTGGATGTATTATGTCAGATATGATGAAGATATAGTAAATAAAAAGCCGTATTTCAACAATCAAACATGTTGAAATACGGCTTTTATAAAAGCATCATTCATCAAAAATAGTAACAATTTCACCATCCAGAATACGGTTTGTATTCTTTACGGCACAGAAGTTTCCGCACATACTGCAGGTGTCTTCTTTCTCAGGTTTGGCCTCTGCGCGGTAGCGTCTTGCTTTCTCAGGATCCATGCTGAGTTTGAACATTTCTTCCCAGTCAAGACGTTTTCTCGCTTCGCTCATCTTATAATCCCATTCTGCGGCACCGGGAACTCCTTTGGCAATATCAGCAGCATGAGCAGCAATTTTGGCAGCGATAATTCCCTCTTTTACATCAGCTGCATTTGGCAGACGAAGATGTTCTGCAGGTGTTACATAGCAGAGGAAAGCAGCACCTGAATAAGCAGCAATCGCACCGCCGATTGCGGAAGTAATGTGGTCATATCCGGGAGCAACATCTGTTACAAGCGGTCCAAGTACATAGAAAGGAGCGCCATGGCAAAGAGTTTTCTGGATTTCCATATTAGCTGCGATCTGGTTCAGCGGCATGTGGCCAGGTCCCTCGATCATAACCTGAACATCCTTTTCCCATGCACGTTTGGTAAGCTCACCGAGAGTGATCAGTTCTTCAATCTGTGCAGTATCAGTTGCATCTGCAATACATCCGGGACGACATGCATCTCCCAGACTTAAAGTGATATCATACTCTCTGCAGATATCAAGAATTTCATCAAAATGTTCATAGAACGGGTTCTCTTTTCCTGTCATTTCCATCCATGCGAACATAATAGAACCACCTCTGGAAACAATGTTCATGAGACGTTTATTCTGTTTGAAACGTGCTGCGGTTGCACGATTCATACCGCAGTGGATAGTCATAAAATCCACGCCGTCTTCTGCATGCATACGTACGATATCAATCCACTCTTCAGAAGTAATCTTGCCAAGTGCTTTGTGATAATATACTACTGCGTCGTAGATCGGAACAGTACCGATCATTGCCGGACATTCGGATGTAAGTTTACGGCGGAAGCTTCTGGTATCTCCGTAGGAGCTGAGATCCATGATGGCTTCTGCACCCATTTCTACTGCTGAATGTACCTTTTCATATTCCATATCAACGTCTTTCCAGTCTCTGGAAACACCTAAATTTACATTGATCTTGGTGGTCAGCTTTGCACCGACACCGCTCGGACTGATGCTCTTGTGATTTTTGTTGCAGGGAATAATTACCTGTCCTTTTGCAATCAGTTCTCTTAATTCTTCCACGTCAAAGTGTTCTTTTTCTGCTACGATTTCCATCTGTGGTGTGATGATTCCCTGACGTGCCGCGTCCATCTGCGTTGTATACTGTGTCATTTTTTCCTCCTTGCCCTGCACTGTGGGCTCTTAATTGCTGCACATAGTAATAGATAAACAGCAATATTAAATGAACTGCGCCTCCTGCATACAGCAGGGACTTGCACCTGCGCATATTCGTAAGTTTTTAAGTAAACTACTGGTGTGACAGAGAGTGGTGCCCCCAGTCTGTCGTGGCAATATTTTATTGCCTTTCAGGCGTATGAAATCATTTGCCTGACTATTTGTCCGCAATTAAAACAGGGGGGAGATAATATGATATGTCCGTTCAGAGTAAAAGGAAAACTGCAATATGCCAACAAGCATATTGCAGTGTGGAAGAACTATAACTTTCCCTACGTTGGCATTATCCAAATCAGGTAATGGGTTAAAGCGATACAGCTTACTCTCAGCCTGTTTATACAAGCACCCCTTGTCTCAATTACAATCAGTGTATCACTTAGATATGGGAAAGTCAATATAAAATTTTGGCTACGTCATTGATAACGTAGCCGGATTTATGCAATTGCTATGGATAACTATGGTCAGACTAAGGACATATTATAGGCTTTGGAATCAGAATGCCATACTTTGTTTTTCATTTTTTTATTGGCAATTACCTTAATGCCGTACTTGGTATTCTTTTTCATTCCGGTGAGTGTAAAGAAATTGGAAGTTGTTGTTTTTACTTTTTTGAAAGAACTGCTTCCCGGATATTTTATGTAAATACTGTAATTGTCTGCACCGGCAGTTCTGTTCCATTTTACGCTCATGGAGCTGTTTGTGTTGCCTGCTTTCTGAAGAGTGATGACATTGGAAATATATCTGTCCGTAGAGGTTGAACTTACATACCGTTTATTTCCCAGAACCAGGTAAGGGTAAATCTTCACCTGATAAAATGTATTGCCGGATATTGGAATGGTAAAGGAATATCTGGTATTAAAATATTTAGTTATAAGTTTGTGGGCTGCAGAACTCTGGTATACAACCTTATAACCTGTAATGGAGTTTGAAGGGTTTACAGTCTGCATATTGAAGGTATATCTGCCGGTTGATGCATAGGAAGATTTAATCTTTACCTTTGAATAAAGCGTGGTACATCCCACAGTACGGGAAGAAATCGCAATGCCGGATGAATTCAGTGCTGTGATTTTAATAACGTAAGCAGTTCCGGCTTTTAGCTTATTGATCTTAGCTTTGTTGCGGGTATTGCCAATATAGCCGAGAAAACGATAGGAAGAGGAACTTAAAGGGCTGATATTGACAGCATATTTGGAAGCATTGGTAACAGGGTTCCACTGAATAGTTACAGAATTCTCGGAAGCTGCTGTCTGTCTGATCCCTGGCTGGGCGGTAAGAGAAGCGCAGGCATTCTGTGCATCGGATGATTCAATGGCAGGGGTGTCAGAATCGTCACTTTGAGCCAGTTCCACAGATTGTTCAGCGGGTGCCAGCTGTGCTGTGGCTGCGAATACAGAGGAAGCGGACGATAACGTGAGAACAGCACTGAGTGCAATACTCACAAGGAATTTTTTAAAACTTCTTGCTTTCATAGTAAAACCTCCTTTTGAAGTGCAAAACGAGAGAAAAAAATTGTTTTGCAGATAGTACACCGAAGTGTGTCTGAGCAGATTTAAATAATAAAAAAGCTCCGTTAATGTTTGATTTATTGTAACATAACGGAGCTGAATTTCTGTAATTTGTCGTTGCGGGTAGTGGTTACTCATCCCATCCGTCATACATACGGATATTGACCTGAATATTTCTTACAATATCTCCCTCCAGCAGATCCAGATCGGATTCATCGGAAATTGCAGGGAGATCCATTTCATCTTCCATTACTTCTGCATAAATCCAGTTATAAGCAGCCTCGTTTGCATTATCGATCGCATCGTCGAGAGTGTCGCCTTCAGCTTCACAACAGGCAAGATCCGGAAAAAATGCTTTATATCTGCCTTCTTCATTTTTGCGGAAAACCGCAGGATATATAAATTTCATTGGTAAGAACCCCTTTCTGCTTTACGTTTATACTTAGAATAGTATATAATACATTCATATATTCATCAAGAAAAAAAAGAGTTATTAGTAACATTGGTAACAGAAGGATAAGGGGTTATATAGTATGCTGACAATAGAAATGGATAATTTTGACCTGGGGCAGATCTGCAGATCCGGGCAGTGCTTTCGGATGGATCAGATCGGTGATGACCGTTACCGGGTGATTGCGGGAGATAAATATCTGGAACTGACTCAGGAGAGAGGAATTGTCAATTTCTTTTGTCCGGAAGAAGATTTCATTTTCTTCTGGATCCGGTATTTTGATCTGGATTGTGATTACAGTGAATATATAAACATGATCAATCCAAGGGATAAATATCTGACAGCAGCAGGAGAGATGGGAAGCGGAATCCGCATTCTGCAGCAGGATCTGTGGGAGATGATTATTTCATTCCTGATCTCTCAACAGAATAATATTACAAGAATAAAGAAGTGTATTGAAAATATCAGCCGGGAATTTGGAGTAAGAAAAACAAGCAGCACAGGTGCGGAATATTATGCGTTTCCGACTGCAGAGGCACTGGCTTTGGCAACGGAGGAACAGCTTCGGGAGTGTAATCTGGGATACAGAGCAAAATATGTGCTGGACACAGCCAGAAAAGTCTGTTTCGGAGATATTTCACTTAACAGTCTGTATGATATGACTTATAAAGCTGCACGAAAAGAACTGCTGGGACTATATGGAGTTGGTGAGAAAGTAGCTGACTGTATCTGTCTTTTCGGATTGCATCAGCTGGATGCATTTCCTGTAGATACTCACATCCGCCAGGCGTTGGATGCCCATTATAAACGGGGATTTCCAAACAGACGTTATAAGGGCTGCCGGGGCGTGATGCAGCAGTATATATTTTATTATGAACTGATGAAGTAACAATTCAGCAGATAACGATGGAATAGTTATTTGATGAAGGTCAGAAAACAAAGAGGAGGAATGTTATTATGGAAATCGGAGCAATGTTAGACGAATTAAGAGAAAAAGCACTGAAAGACCGTAACATCTGGCAGGAACTGATGGACACCAGAAAGGCAGAACAGCCGCTTGCCGCTTTCTGTGCGAAGTGTCGGGAACTGGGATATCAGATTTATGAGATGGATCTGATCACAGCCGGAGAAGAATTTTATGCTACCATGCGAAGAAGTACCAACGGTGGAGGTGAAAATTCTCCGAAGCTTGCAGGGGAAGACGATTTCTATGAACTTTTCTTCGCAAGCCTTGAGGAGCACATTTAGGAAAATAAGAAAGTCCTCATCTGCTGAGCTAGAGCATTTTTCAGACACGCTCTAGTTAAAGAAACACAGAGATGGGGATTTTCTTTGGGATAATGTGTATAATGGTATGGATTATTTTGGTTATATGTGTATAAAGTAATTATTCCTGGCTGTCTACACCATTTTTTTCACAGATATCATTCAGACAGCACCTGTCACAGTAAGGTTTAGTGCGTGCTGTACAGACATCGCGGCCATGATTGACCAGGCGGTGACAGAGATCATTGCCTTCTTCGGGCGGAATGATCTTCCATAAAGCCATTTCTACTTTCTTAGGTTCTTTCATATTATCGACCAGACCGATGCGGTTGGAGAGACGGATGCAATGGGTATCTGTCACGATCGCCGGTTTGCCGAATACATCTCCCATAATCAGATTGGCACTCTTTCTTCCAACTCCGGGAAGTTTCAGCAGAGCATCAAAATCCCCGGGAACATTGTCATGATACTGTTCGTGGAGGATTTTCATGCAGGCACTGATATCTCTTGCTTTACTCTTACCCAGACCACAGGGACGTACGATTGATTCGATATCTGCAACATCTGCATTTGCAAGAGCTTCTACAGTAGGGAACTTTGCATACAGATCCTGTACAACTACATTTACTCTTGCATCTGTACATTGTGCAGCCAGACGCACACTTACCAGTAATTTCCATGCATTATCATAATCCAGAGTGCAGTCTGCATCAGGATATTCCTTTTTTAACCGTTCAATGACCTCGAGAGCCAGTTCCTGTTTTGTCATAAGTGTTCTATCTCCATTCTGCTGATATTTTATGTTTGTTTTTCCTCAGGTGTATTTGAAAAATCATTCTCACAAATCATGACACACATCTTGCGAAAAACATTTTTCAAACACGCTCTTTTATTTCAGATGAGTTACTGTTTACTCTGTTCTCAGTAACGCAGCCAAAATTCATTCCAGATTGCCTGCGGCAATGGGAGTTTGGCTTGTATGTCTCGGGATTTTGGCATATTTATGCTAAAACACCTCGCGGAATAGTGATATGTGAACAGTAACCAGTAATCATACGACACTATAATAACACAAACAACACCCTCTTGCATTTCCAATTTCCCTATATTAAAATAAAACTAACCATTGTAAACAAGAGGGAAAAGAATGAAGGTACGAATGTATAATGTAGGTTTCGGAGACTGCTTCTGTCTCCGGGACAGAAAGAAGAGTCTGCTGGTAGATTTCGGAACAAATAACAGCAGGATAGAGGGGCGCCCCAGAAGAGAAATATTTGATGTGATCATCTCAGATCTGTCTACGATCAAGAGTAAAAATCTGCTTCTGACACATTTTCATATGGATCATCTGTCAGGGCTTCTTTATATGATGAAGAAAAAAGATATTTCTGTTGACTTTGGGAAAATTTATCTTCCCGATGTTTTTTCAAAAAAAGAAATGAGCAGAACACTGGTGCTGCTGCTTCTGGCAGATTTGTTAAAAGAATCCGGATTGCCAAGCCGTCAGGTCAGCCTGTTTGCACTGGTGGATGCACTTCTGGAGAACAAACAGAACGTGGAACTGTTAAGCAGGGGAAAACTGTTTGAAAACAAATATCAGGCACTCTGGCCGGATACAGATGTAATCCGGAAGGAGACGGACGAAGTCTATAACAGAATCTGTGAAGACGGGAAATTTAAAGAAGTAATGGATGTTCTGCTTGAATTTGCAGAGAAACTGAGACTGATCGTATGGTCTATGACTGCTGAAGGCAATAAACCGGCGGAAACTGTGGAAAAAGAAACAGATTTAACAGCATCTGAGCTGACGGAACAGCCGGAGGTCCGTCAGAAAATTATCCGGGCATATGTGTATGAACGTGAATTTCGCAGAATCAAAGCACTTCCTGATTTTAAGAAACTGCTGGCATGGCTGAATGAGAATCAGATAAATCTGCGGCAGTTCAAGCATAAGATCAGTATTGTGTTCCAGAATGCCAGAGACGGAGAATTAAATCTTTTGTTTACCGGGGATGCACAGCCTGAGCATCTGAAAATGATCGCAGAGAACTATGATGGAAAATTGCCATTATACGAACATTACTGGTGTATCAAGGTGCCCCATCATGGAACACAGGGACATTATTTTGATTTCTCTCAGTATGAACCTGAAAATATGCTGATCTCTAATGGAATCCATTTTGCCAACAGCAAGAAAGAGTCAAAAGAACTCCGTACTTCGCCGCTCTATGGAGGCTTGTTTTATATCCCGGATACTCATATGTACTGTTCAAACTGTGACTGCTGCGACAGTTACGAGAACGGATGTTCCTGTAAGGAGGCGGATGTTATCTCTCCTGCTTATTACAAGGATATATAAAGCGGTATATTTTGCTCGGATTCGGTTGCCGTAGTTATAGTCTGATTTGAATTAACACAGTGGAAGATTTTTATGATCTGATAAACATAAAACAGCAGACATCTGTATATTCCATCGAATATACAATGCCTGCTGTTTGTTTTTTACAGAATTTATATGATCACAAATTTTATTGGATTATTTTGCCGGTGTCAGGTGCCAGATATCGTTGTTGTACTGTTCGATAGTTCTGTCAGAAGAGAAGAATCCGGCTTTTGCAATATTAACCAGCATCTTCTTTGCCCATGTTTTTCTGTCTGCATAATCAGCCAGTGCCTGATCTTTTTTCTCAACATAATCGTTGAAGTCAAGCAATGTCATGAACCAGTCTTTGCTTACCAGTTCGTGGTGCAGTCTTTCGAGATTTTCTTTGTGGCCAAGTGCCAGCATCTTTTCACTTACAATGAAGTCAACACATTCCTTGATGCGTTTGTCATTTTCATAAATATCTCTGGAGCAGTAGTCAGCTTTTTCGTAATGTTCGATAACTTTCTCACTGGATTCACCGAAGATATAGATGTTATCTTCACCAACCAGTTCGCTGATCTCAACATTAGCGCCATCCATAGTTCCCAGAGTAACGGCACCGTTCAGCATGAACTTCATGTTACCTGTACCACTTGCCTCTTTGGAAGCCAGGGAGATCTGCTCAGAAATATCGCATGCAGGGAATAATTTTTCGGCTGCGGATACATTGTAGTTTTCAACCATAACAAGCTTCATGTATGGTGCAACTTCCGGATCATCTTTGATGAGATCCTGGAGTGTGAGCAGAAGATGAATGATATCCTTTGCAATCACATAAGCAGGAGCTGCTTTTGCACCAAAGATAAAGGTTACAGGCTGAGATGGTTTTTTGCCACCCTTAATCTCCAGATATTTGCTGATGATGTACAGAGCATTTAACTGCTGGCGTTTGTACTCATGGAGACGTTTGATCTGGATATCATAGATGCTGTTCTCATTAATTTCAACACCTGTGTTAGAGAGGATAAATTCTTTACAGGTTTTCTTAGCTTCTGTTTTGATCTCAAGAAGCTTGTTCAGAACTGCCTCATCATCCTTATATTTCAGGAGATTTTCCAGAGCAGTTGCATTTGTTTTAAACTCATCACCGATCAGAGAGGTAATATAGTCTGTCAGCGGATGATTGCAGTGCATTAACCAGCGGCGGAATGTGATACCGTTAGTTTTGTTGTTGAATTTCTCCGGATAAATATCATAGAACGGCTTTAATTCTACGTCTTTCAATATTTCTGTATGCAGTGCCGCAACACCGTTAACACTGAATCCATAATGCATATCCATTCTCGCCATATGCACACGATTCCACTCGTCGATGATCTGTACATCTTTGTTATTATATTTTGCCGCTACTCTTGCCGCCAGTTCACGGATGATCGGCATTAAGTGTGGAACAACTGCCTCCAGATAATCAACCGGCCATTTCTCCAGTGCTTCTGCAAGGATGGTATGGTTGGTATATGCACAGGTGTTTGTCACAATCTCAATTGCCTTATCCATAGAGATTCCTCTTGCTGTCAGAAGACGGATCAACTCCGGAATTACCATAGAAGGATGTGTATCATTAATCTGGATTACTACATGTTTGTCGAGTTCTTCCAGTGCATATCCTTTTTCTTCACATTCCTTCAATATGAACTGTGCACCATTACTAACCATGAAGTACTGCTGATAGATTCTGAGCAGTTCTCCCTGTTTGTCACTGTCATCCGGATAGAGGAACAGTGTCAGATTCTCACGGATATCATTTTTGTCAAATGCGATTCCATCTCCTACGATATTCTCATTTACAGATTCAATGTCGAATAAATGGAGCTTATTTGTTCCGTTTTCATATCCGGTTACATCAATGTCATATAATTTAGAATGCAGGCTGAAATCTTTGAACGGTACATCGAATCCGATTCCTGTATCAGTAAGCCAGCTTGTATTCTGGATCCATGGGTTTGGAGTCTCTTTCTGTTTGTGATTTTCAAATACCTGTTTGAACAGTCCAAGATGATAGTTAAGCCCGATTCCGTCTCCTTCCAGACCAAGTGTTGCAATGGAATCCAGGAAGCAGGCTGCCAGTCTTCCAAGTCCTCCGTTACCCAGTGACGGTTCCGGCTCTACTTCTTCAATCTCACAGATATCCTTTCCATTTGCTGCGAGAAGTTCTCTTACTTCATCGTATACCCCAAGGTTGATCAGGTTATTGGATAACAGTTTTCCGATCAGGAATTCTGCTGATATATAATATACTTTCCTTCCGATTTCCGAAATATTTCTTCCTTTATCTGCCGCAGCTTCTTTTACTGTTGAAAGAAGTGCTGCGTAGATCTCTTCATTTGCCGCATCTTTGATTGATTTACCAAGTGTCTGCTGTAATTTTTCTGAGAAATTCATAATTAACCTCCTGAATCTGCGCTGCCGCATCATTATCCCGAATCTGTGTCTGATTCATTTCTATAAATTCTTTGTTTATCAGTTTCCGTTTGCTTTACACTGATATTATAATCAGATTATAACCATAATCTCTTGCATCATAGTAGTAAAAAGTAATACAATACTATCAAATATACAACTTTTTGATCATCCCAATTACTTCAGAAAGGACTTATACACATCCATGAACACACTTACCTATGAAAACCTCCATGAAACCAAAAAACA
>ERZ507033.991-NODE-991-length-11632-cov-6.139328_pt1 | contig 11632 bp, 7 predicted proteins | sample MGYA00512874_ERZ507033 | MGnify/ENA metagenome assembly ERZ507033
TGAAACCTTCTTTTCACTACCCAAGACATCTGCCGTAACGGTAGCCGTAATGGTAGCCTCTCCCGCTTTGCGGGCCGTGACAACACCATCTTTAACCGTAGCAATGTTAGTATCGGAGGAATCCCACTCCGTGCGATCTTTCACAACACTAAAATAATCGAAAGACAACTGCCCTTTCGAGCCCTCCTGCAAGGACTGGCCACCAGTAATCGTAAGGCTCTCCGGTAGGACAATGACCGTGCAAGAGGTAATTTCTCCCTCAGCCTTGTCGTACACAGGAGTAATAATGGTTTTACCCTCCGCGGTACCTTTGATTTGATAATTATTCCCACCGCTTTGATTTTGTTCAACATCGGCTATACCTTTGTCGGGGGCATATTTCCAAGTGATTTCGTCATAAACGGCAGCTGAATACTTCGTATCTTCCACAAAAGACGTTGTGCCCTGTTTATTTTTAATCAAAATAAGCCGTGAATCTTCCAGTGTAAGAGAGTTTACCTTATCCTGCGTATACTCAATGAACCAGTTGCCACCTTTTTCGTAAGGCTCCTTGGAAATACTATAGCCTGTCACAGTCGGCGCAACAAACTCATACTTCAGCGGGAACAGCTTTTCGCCGCGGTCTGACAAGACATAGCGCCAGTTGTTGGGCCCCAGCGTGATGGTGTCAATCTGGACGGGATCCTGTGGCTCACCGAACACCGTGTCGGTCTTTGTACCATTGATCGTAACAATGTGTTTGGTGTCTTCCAGCCCTGTTACCGTCAGGGTCGGCGGGTCTACGATCTGTACGATCATCGTGTAGATCTTCTGATTCTCCGGTACATCGTTGCTCCAGTCGTATTCCACCCAATCGTCGCCCTTGCCGGGCTTCAGGGTAAGCTGAAACTCAAAGGTGTCTCCAACGTTCTCGCTGCTGAAATTGTCGGGGACTTTCAGCCACTCGGTGGGCAGCCAGGTAGTATACCCGCCCCTCACGCTTGTCTCCAATCCCAAACCGGGAGCGCCCGGCTTGCCGTTGGGATTGTCCGGGTTGTAGATTTCCTCCAACGTTGTACCTTTGTAAACGGAGAGAGTGGCTGTTGTCGCCTTTCCACCACTGGTTGGACACGCACTTGGGAACTTCACTTGATTCTTGCTCAGCTTCACACCCAGCGGCCGTTGGTCCTTCAAAACATCGAACGTGGGGAAGTCCACATTTTCCGCCGGTACATAACCGGGCTCCAGTGCCGCCGTAAACGTGTAGTACTTTGCCGCCCATTCGGTGGAATCCCAGGTGGGCTTGCAGCTCCACGTCACCTTGATCTTGTATTCCTTGCCATCCACGTCCTTGCCGATCAGCGTTTTCGGCGTAAAGTTCGACGGCTTTTCATTATAAGACACACTCTCCGGAAGATCATAATCCTCCGGCCAACCGGGGAACTCGACGATCTTTATACCGATCTCTTTGCGCTTGAAGGCGTCAATGGCGGCGCGGAGGTCGTTCACCGCACAGTTGATCTTATCGAACTCTGTCTGCTTCATCAGGCGGCGGTCCTTGTTTTCGTATTTGTCATAGACTTTGTTGGCATCCTGATAGGCTTTCAACAAGGCGTCTGCCGCGCCGTCTTCATATTTCCGCACGCCGTTCTCTGCTTCACGCCACAGATCGTATGCGTCGCCGCTGGCCACGGCAAGCATGCCCACCGTGTAGTTGACGTACAGGACAGCCGTTCCCTCCAGATGAAAGTCGCCGTCGTCATAGGTCAGCTTGATATCGGTCTTTCCCTGCGCCAGCAGAGATACCGTCAGGTTATCGCCATTGCGCGTCTTGCCGTCCCAGCTGGCGACCTCAGGGTTCAGGAACTCAATCTTGAGCGTCTCGTCCTCAAGCGCTCTCGCGGTATTGATGGGCAGACCTTCCGCGTCGGTAATGCTTACACCGTTGAAGGTCAACTGCTGCGTGCGGATCGGATTCTTATCCGTGATAGTCAGCTCTCTGCTCCGATATATCTTCGGAACGACCAGCGCCGCACGGCCGGATTTGTTCACCGTAATGAGGTAGATCGCCTTGTCGATACCATTCTTCGCCGTAACGTTGATAGTTACGGTGAAGGAATCCTTTTTCATCACAGTGGGTTTGTCTGCGCTGCCGAAGGATTCGTAATAGTCCGCCACATGGTAGCTGCCGTCCGGCAACAGTGTCCGGGGCTGCGGCGTTTCATTGCCGCCCGTCACCGTGATCTCCTGCCCATCTTTAAGGTCAACGCACAGATGGATCACCTGACTAAGGTATTCCAGATTTTCACCTAAGTTAAAATCATCCGGCGACAACTCTACCGTACTCTCCCACCGGGCGGGAGTCGTCTTGGTCTTTTCCTTCCACTGGAACTTGATCTCCTGCGACTCTGTTGGTACCGCATCGGACGTAATGCCCTTTATGTACAGCTCTACCTTTTTCAATTCCGTATCTTTCAGTGTCGGGTCGCTATCGCTGGGATCAATGTAGTTGATGACCAGTGCCTTTGTCCTATAGGCCGGCGTTTCCACCGGTTTGCCGCCCTCATATTTGGACTTGTCCACACCATGGTACCGCAGCAGCAGACAGTTCGTCCCTTTTTTCAGCTGGATCACATCAGAAAGGAAGGTCTGGCTTACCGCCTTGTCGCCGGAAGCGGTAGTAAAGGACTGGAGCACGCGACCGTTGCCGTCTACCAATTCCACTAAGCACTCCTGATTGGCCGCCGCGCTGCCGTCGAAGCCAATGCGTACCTTGTCAATATTGGAGCTGAACCGCGTAATGGAACCGCTGAGACTGGCCTCCTGAATTTTATCACCGGGTGCGTTGCCTTCCTCGTCATATACCTTGACGTTGCTGAAGCCGCCGCTGACGCCAGAGCCGAAGCTATAGAAAGCGTAGGTGGTGCTTAATCCTGTGTTTTCGTCCGTCAGCACCAGCGTATTGCAGTTTTCCATTGCCTGAAATGGTACGGCAAACGCAAATGTGCCGTCCGCCGCCACAGAGACCGCCTCGCCGTTGAATGTGACCGTTACACCGGTTGCCGTCGCCCCCTTGAAGCTCCGCGGCGTACCGTTGATGATAGGGCGGCTGTTGCAGAGAAAATACGCCGTCGCATCCGGCGAGAACGACGGATACATATTGCTGATCGTGGTGCTGTCGTTATTCTCCGCGTCATACAGCGCTGTCAGCTTTGGAAATTCCAGCGTGGTCTCCGCCGCAATCTCCGCTGCTCGTTTCAGCGCCTTATTCAGCTCATCTACCACTTCCTCCTGAGTCTTGGCGCTGTGGATGGCTGCGCGGCTGCCCTGCAGGCACCGCAGCAGCAGCTCCCGCTGGGCCACCGTCACACCGGCCTCCAGCTTGCCGTTGATATCGGTTTCCAGCTGCGCCACCGCGTCGGCCTTGGCTTGACGCAGCGCCGCATCCGCTGCTGCGTCAACCGCTACGCCAGCGGTCACATTCAGCGCCTGATAGCCGTTATAGACCACGGCGTTTTTCCGCTCCAGATAAGCGGCACTGCCGCTGGTAAATGTCAGCGTTTTCGCCCCGCCAGTCACAGCGTTAAACGTTACCTTTGCAATAACGGTGCCGCTGCTGGCAGGCTGCTGAACGGAATCGCTTTCCACCATCAGCTCCAGTGCACTTTCCTGTGCCTTGCATACAGGCATGGTGAAACCAGAGCCGGTCTGTACGCTCTGATATTTCAGGCTGCTCTGGTCGTACGTCACATGAAAACCCGCCGCGTCAAAATCCGCGCCGTATACCATAAAGGTCACGGTGACGGTCTCTCCGGCACTGTAGCTGGTCTTGTCAAATGCGGCGACCATCTCCGCGCCGCAGCCGCCATCCACCGCGGCCGCCGGGACGATCAGGCTGACCGTCAGCACCAGCACCAGCAGCAGGGATATCCCTCGTTTTATCGTTTCTTTATATCTCACGATCTTCTCTCCTTGGAATATTTGCCGTTATGAGGTCGGCGGGAGGGGCCGGCAAACCCCTCCCGCTCTATGGAAAGACAGCGGCAGTTACTTCCGCTCGACTTGGCCGGGGGATCCTTGGGTTTCTGTATCCTTCTGAACGCGCATTTTATTTTTGATTGCCCTTGTCTTGCGCTTGGCTTCACGTTCCTGCCGGTGCAGTTCAGCCTGAACTTCACGCTCCTTCATGAAGATATAGCGTTTCGTCTGGGCGGGACACGCATGGTCCGCCACAAGCTCCGCTTTCTTCAATACCGCAGGCCATCCGCCGAACCGCTGCGCGATATAGGTCCCGCCGATGATCTCCTTTATGGTCGGGGTATACCCCATTTCATCCGCGCAGCGCCGTACATATTGGATTAGCTCCTGCTCCGAATCCCCAGCATGAAGATCAGAAAAAGACTTCTCTTTCTCCTTCAGCGCCGCAGTCGTGCGGGCGACGATATATTGCTCATACCATGCGTTTCCGTCAAATCTTTTTTCAGCTCTTCTGGGCATTTGGGTATACTCCTCCTGATGAAAAATAAAAAAGCTGGCTCCAAAAAGCCAGCAAACGCGCCAAAAGCAAAAAAACGCTGATTATCCCATAAAATGGAAAAATCAGCGTACCATTACCTTTGGCTAAAACACGGAGAGAGCGCCCGCTGGTAGGTTCTGAACAGTGTAATTCTCCTGACTCACGCCACAGAGAGAAAACTCTCTACGTTTGCAGTTTACCTTCTCACAGGGGACAACTCCCTGCAATGGCGGACTTTGGTCCAGGCGGCTCTCGCCGCTTCAACTGCATCCTTGCGCTCACAGTGCCGGTCGCGCGGGGCTTTTACCCCATTCCTTTCACACCGCCGCCTGATCTGAAAACCAGATCTTTACAGCAAACGGCTACACCGGATAAGCGAACCCTATTCACTTTTTACCTCTTGATATAGCTTTATGTTTCGCATATGCGAAACATAAAGCACCATGGTGCTTCGCAAAATATATGTTCCGTACAGGCTATACGAAAACCCCATGATAACACGCATAATCATTATAGATAGCCTTTGTCAAGTTGTCAACAAAATTCTCATATTTTACCTGTTGCAGGTATCTGCATCGCGTCCAACTTTGTTCGATCTCTAACACACCTTTAATACGCACGCAATACGCATTATTTCCGTAATACGCATTTAATACGGAGATAATGCGTATTAGCTATTTTCAACGACCGGGAAAGTACAATATATAAACACTTCCATAAACGCAGGAAGGATCGTAAGAGGCCGAAATGGCAGGAAGATTCTTCCTGCGTCTTTGCTTACTATTTTTGTCGCGGCACTTGCCGCCGTCGCGATACCGCAGGAAAAGATCGTACATTCTCAGATCCGTCGCCGGGCGGATCACAGGACACCGGCGGAGCCTTCCGCAGCCGAGTTCAGCGGCCTGGTGTCCGCGGTTGCTCACACGAGCAGAGGTCAAAGACCTCCATACCGCAGCGTACTGACCTGGCACAAGTAAAGAGAGACAGACATACAGGCAGGCCGCGAAAAACACGCAGCACCAAGGCTTTCCGCCTGCGGAAGTCTATCCTTTCTGCGGAGATACGCCGGAAACGGCTCTCCTTGCCAACGGGTGAAGTGCGCCCATCTGAACACGACTACGATTACAAGGAGATTTCTTTATATGACCACAAAAGGTATTTACAACACCCTCGTTACCCAGTTGGAGAAGCTGGCGCGGCACAACCGTCAGGGCAGCTTCCGCACGAAGGATCGCTACTATGAGGCGGTCAAGCGGTTCTGCGCTTACCTTGCTGTCCACTACCATCTGCAAAAGCTGGAGAACATCAGCGGCAAGCATCTGGTGAGCTACGTCCTCTATTTGCAGGCGCAGGGCAAGTCGGCCAGCACCATCAAGACCGACCTCTCCGCCATTCGTTTCTTCCACGATAAGATGTCCCATCCCCGTTACACGCTGCCGGATAACGAAGAACTGGGCGTCGTCTTGGAGCGCCGCCGCTTTGGGCAGCAGGATCGTACATGGACGAACCCGGAGTTCGGCAAGCTGATCGGCCGCGCCATGGCGGAGGAGCGGGAGGACTACATCCTCGCCCTGTATCTGGCTCGATACGCCGGTTTGCGCATCCACGAGTGCTTCCGCATGGACGCCGCTGCGGCGGAGCGTGCGCTGCGCGAAAACGCCCTCACCGTGAAAGGCAAGGGCGGTAAGGTGCGTATCGTCCCCATTGAGGACGACCGTATCATGATGATGCTGCAACGGCTGCTGGAGAAAACGGAACGCGGCCACAAGCTGCTGGTGCCGGACGGCGTCCCCACCGACCGGGCCATCAACGGCATGCAGCAGTTCATCCTCCGCCACCGTGATGCTATCTGCGACCCCACTGCACCGGACAGACGCATTACCTTCCATGGACTGCGGCACACCTACGCCGCTGAAAAGTACACCGCCCTCGTCAATGGTGGCATGATGCCTCTGGATGCCCATTTCACCGTGTCACGCCTGTTGGGACACGAGCGACCCGACGTGACGAACATCTATCTGGCGTCCGTGAAGGGAGGGACTGCCCATGGAGAATAAGTACCGTGATCTGCACGACCTCCCAATGACGCTACGGGTGGAGGACTTGATGCCCATCCTTGGCATTGGCCGCAACACCGCCTACGAACTGATCCGCAGCGGACAGATACGGAGCGTCCGCATTGGTAGGCAGATTCGTATTCCAAGAGACGCTCTGCTGGAGTTCCTGCGGAAGTAAACCTCTTCGTCGCGGAAATAAAACTTGCACAACAGCCGCGCGGGATATATCATGGAGGTGGTACATTCCGCGCGGCGGAAAGGAGCGTATATGCCGCGTACAAAAACAGGAAAAGGAGCCGGTGGTGCCGGTTCTATCAGAAAAATCACAACAACAAGGAACGGAAAAACCTATACCTACTGGCAGGGCCGCTACACGGAGGGCTTCGATCCCGGCACAGGCAAGCAGATCCAGCGCAGCATCACCGGAAAGACACAAAAGGAAGTGGCACAAAAGCTGCGCCAGATCACGGCGTCGCTGGACGATGGCACCTACAAAGCACCCTGCAAGCTGACGGTTGGAGAATGGCTGGACATCTGGACGCAGGACTATCTCGGCGGCGTGAAAGCGTCTACGGCGTATCTCTATAAAAAGAATGTGGAGTTATATATTGCACCGCGTCTTGGGAAAATCCGGCTGGAAACTTTGAACGCCCACACGGTACAGCACTTTTACAATCAGCTTGTCTCTCCGACCGACCCGGCAGTCAATCCCCTTTCGGCAAAGACGGTAAAGAATATTCACGGTGTTTTTCACAAGGCCATGCAGCAAGCGGTGCTGATCGGTTATCTGCGCGTCAATCCGACGGATGCCTGTACACTTCCCCGTGTTATCAAAAAAGAAATGCACCCGCTGGAGGAGGATCAGGTTTCTGCATTTCTGAAAGAAGTACAGGGAAATCCCCACGAATACCTTTATAAAATCGCGCTGTTTACTGGGCTGCGCGAGGGTGAAATACTTGGGTTAGGCTGGGACCATATTGACCTCGAAAACGGTGTTCTCACGGTAAAGCGTCAGCTCCGCAAGGAACAGAAAAAGGGCGGTCAATATTACTTCTCTCCACCGAAGAACAACCGCGCCCGTAGTATTTCCTTGGCACCATCCGTGGTACTATTATTCCGGCTTCAAAAGCTATCACAGAACAGTATGCGGATGGAAGCAGGGGACGCTTGGCAGGAAAAAGGCCTTGTCTTTTCCAATCAGACGGGCGGCTACCTATCCTATCGCACGGTGTACGACTGCTTCAAGCGCATTGTGAAAAGAATAGGCTCGCCATCCACCCGTTTCCACGACCTGCGCCACACATACGCAGTCGCCTGTATCAAAAGTGGTGACGACATTAAAACCGTGCAGGAAAATCTCGGACACGCAACCGCTGCATTTACGTTAGATGTGTACGGACACGTCACGAAGAAGATGAAACAGGATAGCGCACAGCGTATGGAGCAGTTTATTCAATCCGTTTCTGTCGGGTGACTTCATAAGGCTAAAAATAAGGCTAACTCCACTTTTGGGCAAAGCAAAAAACCTTGCAACCATGATGGTTACAAGGTTTTCGGGTGGTGCGCGGTACAGGACTCGAACCTGTGACCCCATGCACGTCAAGCATGTGCTCTACCAGCTGAGCTAACCGCGCGGAACAGTATGTATTTTACACGGTTTGCCCGTATTTGTCAACAGTTTTCTTGCCAAGTTTCTTTTTTTTTGCTATACTTTTCTCAAATCCACCCAGGAGGACAAACATCATGGAAAAAATCGCGCTGGTAACAGGCTCATCCCGGGGCATCGGCCGGGCTGTGGCGGCGGAGCTGGCCCGGCAGGGCTGGGCCGTGTGCATCAACTATCGGCTCCGGGAGGACTGCGCCCGGTCGCTGCTGGAGCAGCTGACAGCAGAGGGCTGCCGGGCCATGATGGTCCAGGCCGACGTGTCTCAACAGGACCAGGTGACGGCTATGGTGCGGCAGGTGGAGGAAACCTTCGGCCCGGTATCGCTGCTGGTGAACAACGCCGGTGTGGCGGGTCAGGCCCTGTTCCAGGACATCACCCCGGAGCTGTGGCACCGGTACTTCTCCGTCAATGTGGACGGCGCGTTCCACACCATCCAGGCGGTGCTGCCCCACATGCTCCACCAGCACGCAGGCTGCATCGTGAACATTTCCTCCATCTGGGGTCAGCGGGGCGCCAGCTGTGAGGTGACATACTCCTGCACCAAGGCGGCGCTGATCGGTCTGACCCGTTCCCTGGCCATGGAGCTGGCCCCCACCCACATCCGGGTCAACTGCGTGGCACCCGGCGTTATCCGCACGGATATGCTGGATGCCCTGCCGCCGGAGGTACTGCCGCAGTTGGCTCAGGAAACGCCCCTGGGCCGCCTGGGCACACCGGAGGACATTGCCCACGCCGTGGCCTTCCTGGCCGGGGAGCAGGCATCCTTTATCACCGGCCAGGTCCTCACCTGCGACGGCGGCTTCATCCTGTAAAGAAAATTCCTGGTAATGGTATATTTTCCTTTACAGAATGGCCATATCCGGCTATAATGGATAGGCTAAGGAATTTTTTTCGATAAGGAGACGACCGACTATGGCAGTCATTGAATACGACGAGTACAAACAGAAGCTCCAGGCCCTGGAGCCCACTCTGCGGGAGCTGGAGAAGGCCCTGGGCATCCCCAAGGATCGCCAGGAGCTGAAGAATCTCCAGGCCGAGACGGAGCAGGAGGGCTTCTGGAACAACATCGAGCACAGCCAGAAGGTGTCCCAGCAGATCAAGCGTCTGGAGCACCGCATCAAGAAGTATGACCGGCTGGTGTCCGAGTGGGAGGACACCGTGACCCTGTGCGAAATGGCCCAGGAGGAGGACGACGCCTCCCTGCTGCCTGAAGTCACCGCCGGGTACGACAACCTGGAAAAGGAGATCAGCGAGCGCCGTCTGGCGGCTCTGCTGTCCGGCGAATACGACGCCAACAACGCCATTCTCACCTTCCACGCCGGTGCAGGCGGCACCGAGGCCCAGGACTGGACCGAGATGCTCTACCGTATGTATACCCGCTGGGCTGAGCGCCACGGCTACACCTATCAGCTGATGGACTATGAGGCAGGCGACGAGGCAGGCATCAAGTCCGCCACCATTCTCATCGAGGGCGACAACGCCTACGGTTATCTCAAGAGCGAGAACGGCGTGCATCGACTGGTCCGTGTATCTCCCTTCGACGCCAACGCCCGGCGGCAGACCAGCTTCGCCGCCGTGGAGGTCATGCCCGAGCTGGACGACGACAGCGAGATCGAGATCCGGCCTGAGGACATCGAGATGCAGGCCTGCCGCTCCAGCGGCGCCGGCGGCCAGCACATCAACAAGACCTCCTCCGCCGTCCGCCTGACCCACCTGCCCACGGGCATCGTGGTGTTCTGCCAGACGGAGCGCAGCCAGTTCCAGAACCGTGACAACGCCATGAAGATGCTGCGGGCCAAGCTGGCGGAGCTGAAGATGCAGCAGCACGCCGAAAAGGTCAGCGACCTGAAGGGTGTGCAGATGAAGATCGAGTGGGGCAGCCAGATCCGCTCCTATGTGTTCATGCCCTACACCCTGGCCAAGGACACCCGCACCGGCTATGAAATGGGCAACATCCAGGCCGTCATGGACGGCGATATTGACGGGTTCATCAACGCCTATCTGACTGCCGCCGCTAACGGCGAAATCAAGAAGTAAGCGGGACACACAAGCCGTCCATGACTCGCCGCTCTGCGGCGCACAAGCGTTTTGCCGGAGGCAAAACCTTGGTCGGGCGGAATTCATTTCTGCCCGACAGGATTTGATCCAGGGGCCCCACAAAGCGCTGCTTTGTGGGGGAACGGCGATATTGACGGGTTCATCAACGCCTATCTGACTGCCGCCGCTAATGGGGAAATCAAGAAGTAATCACTATCATCCCAGAAACCATCAAAGGTGCGGACCGTTGGTCCGCACCTTTGATGGTTTCTACCCCAGCAGAGCAGTCACGTCTGCCGCCGTCAGCGACGGCTGGAGAGCCAAGGTGATGCCATAGCCCAGCAGGCGGCCCAGCTCCCGGATGCGCTGGTCAATGTCCCGGGGCGTCAGAAACAACCCTGCCTCCGGGTCCACATCCACCACTGTGGGGATACCCACGGCAAGGACCGGCACCCCCAGGGTACCCTGATCCAGGGCGCTGCGGCGGTTGCCCACGCCGGAGCCGGGCACCAGCCCCGTGTCCGACAGCTGCACCGTGGCACACAGGCGAGCGCTGTCCCGGGCGGCCAGAGCGTCCACGGCGATCACCGCCGCCGGATGCACCCGCTCCACGGCTCCCCGCACCAGCTCCAGGGCTTCCATGCCCGTGCGGGCCAGAACGCCGGGGCACACTGCCGCCACCGGGCGGAAATCCGCGAACTGCCGGGGCATGGCCCGGATCATGTGGCGGGTCACCAACAGATTGTCCACCACCGCCGGGCCCACGGCGTCGCAGGTCATGGCCCGGTTCCCCAGGCCCGCCGCCAGCACCGGTCCCTCCGGCAGCATCCCCCGCAGCTCCTGCGCCAGACACCGGACGCCCCGGTCAAAATAGTCCTCCTCCCGGCGGAAATACGGCCCCAGGTCCACGGTGACATATCGGCCCACAGGCTTCCCCAGCGCCTGGGCCCCGACGTCGCTGTCGATCCGGATGTGTGTTATGGCATAGCCTTCCCGCCGGTTCTCTTGGCTGCGGACCCCGGGAACCGCGTCCTCCCGGGCCACTTTTGCAGCGGCCTGGACGGATTCCAGCGCCAGGTCCGTTCGTGTCATGCTCATATCTATGGTCATCGCCCCCCAGAAAACACCAAATATTGTGGCTATAGCCCAGTTTCCCCGGGAGAGAAGAAATTATACGAAAAACTACAGATAAATTTCAAAAATGTAGGACTACAATACATATTGGACAATTGAAGAAAAAGGCTATGAGGAATATGGCCTCATGGGTTATAGTTAAGTTACCATACCAAACCGGCCCGAAAGGAGACCATATCCCTCATGAACAAGAGTATAACACAAGACATGGCCTATCGGCAATCCCTAATGAAGTACGCAGAA